>OGJV01000350.1_pt1 | contig 28022 bp, 17 predicted proteins | sample 1572271 | NCBI WGS metagenome assembly OGJV01 (sample SAMEA2582107, study PRJEB24529) | metagenome | biome: Human gut stool | place: China | collected 2011
GACAAGGACACAAGGCACAAGCAGGAAATATCGTTTCTGAAAACGGTAATCGCAAGGGCGGCGGCATGGTTTCCCTATTTCCGTGAAATGCTCCGTATCGAAAACCTATGCCGCCTTGTCGGGTTCGATGAAAGGCAGACGGCAACGCTCGTCAAGGGAAAGCAGTTGGAATATGAAGGGGAACTCTATTCGGAGGAACACAAGCGGAAGTTCAAAACCGAAAAGGCAGGGTTTCAAGTGCTGAAAGACCCGACGGACGGGACGAAACTGGTTCTTGCCATTGACCGAAAGCCCATTGCCGAGTGGTTCAAAGAGCAATTCGACAAGCTACGGCAGAGCATACACCGACCTATACAACCGCAAAGGAAAAGCAGAGGGATGAAACTGTAGAATTCCGATTTTAAACAGTGAGCAAATAAATCTGTTGCAACATAAGTGATTATCACAACTTTTCATTACTTTTGTGTTTGGATTGGGGAAACTCCGTCCAAGACATATTAGAAAAGAAAGAAGCGTTATGCTTATCTTGTTGTTGAAAACGTAGGAAATTTTCAAAATGAGCAAGGATGGCATAGTGGTTCTCACGCTATAGCGTGGGCTGCTATTACTACATCTGCTCATTAGGGTTTTCCTACGACCTTCAACAAAGACGTGGCATTGCAGTTCCACGCTTCTGTGTAATTAACGGCTTTATTGGAACTTAATGAGCCATAGGAATAAAGAAAAATATGAAATTAATCAAACAAATTATACCTATCGCTATTATTATAACATTAATGACATCTTGTGCATCAAGCAGGATTGTACTATCAAGCAATGCAGATGTAAGCAAGTACAAGTATGTTATTTTTGGTAGTGAATCATCAGGTGATAGAGAATTAGATGATATTATAATGGCAGTTCAAAATCAAATTGCAGAAACAAATCTAAAAGTGTTATCTACCTCTAATATCTCAAAGGTATTGGAGTGTTCTGATAGCATTCTTACGCCTAATATCCATGTTACTTCTGAAAAATGGGATGGAGGACATACATATATTACAGTAACATTTTACGACTACAATAACAATCAACGTATAGCAGTAGTAAAAAGTAGTGGAATAGGAATGACTGTAAGCCATGACCAAAATATAGCGTTAGGCGCAATAAGAAAAAAACTTGATAAATTATTTAAAGATAATTGAGTGTCCACCACAATGAGAATAAGATATGTACCCACACGATAATATTTTTAACATTTATTACAATATAGGTAAGCGAACACCATTTTTAGTTAAACGGTGTGAGTTGGGTTTAGCACGCTCATCAAGTGAAGAGAGGCGTATTGACCCTAATCGAGATAGAACCTTTTTAGTTGAAACAGTAAAGCCACGTGGTAAATATGGAAAAGCTTATGGTAAATGCTTTATGAATGGTAAACCTGATGACACTTATAGGAAAGAGTGTTATCCAAATATCAAAGATGAAGAAATCCCTTGTGCCGGATGTGGAGAGTGGGTTTTAATTGATGTTCCTGGCGTATCTCTTGATGAAATATTTCCTATTCACAAAGCGGATGAGATACTTATGTTTGGGAAATATAAAGGGAAATCTTTGGGGGATATTTATAAAATGGATTATCAATATCTTTATTGGTTAGAAACGACAGATAGGCTTTTCAAAATTGACTTTAAAGAGCTTAAACGATTGTATCCAAATGTCGAAAAAACTTTGGATATATCTATTTCAGAAAGGATTATTGATTTTGGGAAATATAAGGGACAAAAATTTGGCGATATTAAAGATGATATTTCTTATCTTGAATGGCTTGTTTCAATAGGTAAAATATCTATTGAAGACTTTAATTTATTAACTACTATATAACCAATTAAATATGATAAGTATGAAGAAAATTTTAATCACCTTAACAGTACTCTTTGCAGTCATTGACATTATGGCACAAGAGCACCTTTCGTTTAAGGGTATTCCCATTGAGGGAAGTATGACAGAATTTTGTCAAAAGCTCAAATCTAAAGGATTTACTTCAATTGGTCGTGAAAACAATATAACTTTGTTTTCAGGGGACTTTACAGGTCGTCAAGCAACGGTAGGGGTAACTGCTACAGACGATGGAAAAAATGTTTTTGCAGTTGTCGTTTTATTTGACCCAAGTGGGGAGTGGAATACCCTTGTTAATACTTACGACTATTATAAGGATTTATATACTCGTAAATATGGCAAGCCGACAATTTCAAAAGAAAACAACCCTGCCCATTTAGATTCCAATACCGCTTTAATGGCGGAAGTGCATCAGGGAACGGTTGTATATGGTAGTGCATGGGAAGTGACAGGAGGAGATATACAACTTTCAATTGAAAAGTCTTCTGGAGTTTATGAAGGTATGGTAATGATTCGCTATCGTGATTCTCAAAATGTTGAAGCCAAAATCCAAAATGATTTGGATGATATTTAGACAAGGACAGCTATGAAAAAAGTATGTATATTCATTGGTGGTGTTGTCACTGGAGCTATTCTAGTGGTTGTTGTTTCCATGCTTATAGCTGGTGGAAATTCTACTTATAAAGGAATTACATTATTTGAAAAAGAGGGAGAATGTATAAGTGAAAATTCTTTTAAGGTATTTCAAGTTTTGGATTCAGGTGAAGCCTTAGCTAACGAAGTAAAACAAGGATACTTGATACCAACAGGATTAACTGTGTTATTTTTGAATGAGGATGGACTGTCTTACTATGACGACCAAGTTATTAAGATACCTTCAGGTAAATGTGCTAAACAAATAGGGATATTCAAATATTCCGCTAAATCGGGTATGGAAAAGACAGTTCCTATAGTTGGTATACGTAACAAATAGAAAAGGTGGTCATTGACCACCTTTTCTATTTGTTACATAACATAACCTCATGAATGATTTTCTTTTTTCGCAAGCCGATTTTATAAAATTGCCACCGATAGTTCGTACTTTCGGAAAAAGATATTATATTTGCAAATGAAAGAGTTATTTGACAGTATAGCAACGCAAAACGCTGAATTTCGCACAGTTGCTAAATCGTTACCTCTATTTCTCAAATAATTCGCTAAAAGTTTATTCTTCAATCGGTTAAGTCGAACCGATAAAAATCTAAAATAAATAATTTTAGTTATTCGAGCGACATTGCTCACTAAAATTTACGCAATTAATTGCGGTTCAGGTTAAAAGAGAAGTCCCTTAATTCTTCGCGCGTGGAAAGTCTGCAAAACAGGTATTCGGCGGGCAGAAAAGTCCAATGATTATACTTTTTCAGATCCGCCGAGGAAGTTTCCAGACAGATGCGGCCATCGGTGTCCCGGTCGTTGACGATTCCCCACAGCGACGTTCCGCTTTCGCAACCGGGGTCGGTCGCATGGAACAAATAGACATCGCCAATACGAAATTTGCAGGTTTTTATAGTCATATCAGGTTCGTTAGATTTCTATGGCGGCAAAGGTGATAATCATAAAACGAATCTCCAAGCCGTGTAGTAACTGTAACGATATTAAAAGGAGCGAGGGGGTTAAATGAAAAATCCGGATGCGAATTGCATCCGGATTTTTATTATTCGGCCGACCATCTGCGATTGAATTCTTCGGTCAGGCGGACGACCTGCCCAAACAAGAGCGTCAATTCCTGAGTATATTTCTCCAGCCGTGCCAGTAAAGCCACGGCACGGCGGTCGTTGAAATTGGTGTGGATGGCTTTGACGGTCTGGTTGTAGTTGACCCCGACTCCTTTCCCCAAGCTGCGCAGGCAAGAGGCCAAAATTGCGGTCGCCCCGGTGCCCGGACAATAGCTATCAGTGTCCGATCCTCCCAATCCCACAGGCGGGGCAAGCCGTCAAAACGCCGGATATTGAATCCGCATACCCAGAGGCAACTCTAATTCCCGTTTACCAAAACGGCAAACAGCCGAGCATGTAACACAATGGAAAACAGCATGTTAATTTTCAGAACGAGTTAACATACATCTCATTTCAACCCCGGCGGACTTGAATTACACCCGCAATTAGGTAATTTTGTATGAGCACAAAAAACTCCCGGCGGACGAATGCTCCGACGGGATTTGCGGAACTTGCGAAACGAATGAACCTGACCTACCAACCTGCGGAGAAACCGTCGATGCAGCTCATACGCCCTTTCCCGGGGGCGGGACGGATCGTCCCGTCGCCGCCGTGCGTTTTGTCCCCGACCGTCCCGCATCGGGTTCGGGCCGCATCTCCCGCACCGTGGGACACGCCCGGGGAATTCCGGATAAAAACCGCCGCAACCAACGCGTCAACCTATTAAATATATACCCTACTAAAACCAACATTCATGAAAAACTTCTACTGCAAATGCCGGTTACACTTATGGCTCGCCTGCCTGACGGCAGGAATCGGGCTGTCAGCGTGCTCTGACGGCGACGAGGGGGGGGGAATTCGGGATACCAACCCGACAAACCCATCGAACTCGAATCGTTCTATCCTAAAACCGGGCCGATAGCGACCCAGGTAATCATCAAGGGCAAGAACTTCGGCACCGACGCCAAAGCCCTCAATGTCTATTTCAACGAAAAACGCGCAGCCGTAATCTCCTCGACGGGAGACCGCATGCTCGTCCTTGCACCCAAGCTCCCGGGCGAAGAGTGCGTCATCTCGGTCTCCGTGGGTGAGAACGAGCAGAACAAGGTACAGTTCGACGAACTGTTCGACTACATCATCCAGACCAATGTTTCCACGATCGCCGGGGGCATGAAGGGCACTACCATGCCCGAAGGAACCACCTCGCTGATCGGGTCGTATTTCTCGTCGAAGCCCGAATCGGGAATCGCCGTCGACAAGCACGACAACCTCTACGTCCGCTTCAGCATAGACGACGGAGGCAAGCACCGCGTCTACATGATGAACGAGGAGGCCGGAAATATCAAAGTCCTCAACGATTTCGGCATCCTCGTAACGGGTATCCTCCTGAGCACCGACCTGGCCACAGGCAATGTATATTGGTACCACACCAACATCGGGAACAAGGGATACGGATATTTCGATCCCGTCGCCGACTACGCCAACACGAACATGGGAGACATCAAGTGGGATCACGACCTGTTCTATACCGACGGCAATTTCGCTCCCGTATGGAATGCCATCCAGACCTTCACGATGTGCCCGGCCGACAATAAATTCTACTTCTACACCAACGAGGGCGTCGTGGCCCGCTGGGATCCCGCCACCGGAAAGGGCGAGGATCTCACGCCTCCCGGCCGCTTCATAGACTCCCAAGGAGACATCATGGGCGTCGTCTTCGATCCGCGCGACCCCAACATCGTCTATTTCGCCAACCAGGGCCAGCACTGCATCTACAAGCACGACATCGCCGCTGGCACCATCGAATTGTGGGCCGGGCGGAAAAACACGGCGGGCTATCTGGACGGGCCGCTCGCCGAGGCGCAGTTCAACTACCCCTGCCAGATGTGCGTAGACCCCGAAGGCGAGGCCATCTACGTAACGGACAGGGAGAATCACTGTATCCGTAAGATCACGCTCTCGAATGGCTACGTCTCCACGTTCGCGGGGACGCCCAAATCGTCCGGCTATGTGAACGGCCCTGCCGACGCGGCCAAATTCAACAAACCGGTCGGCCTGGCCATCACCGCGGAAGGCAACCTCTACATCGGCGACAGCGAGAACTATGCCATCCGCCGCATAGCCATCGAATAAGTAGGTTTATTCACCTAACAATCCTAAACAGACATGAAGCGAATTCTATTGATATGCGCCTTCCTGCTCGCGCTCGCGGTACAGGCAGGTGCCCAGAGCAAACAGCAACAGCAGCAGCCGGTCGAGGTGAACGGACTGGTCGTGGATTCGGACGACGTTCCCATCGTCGGCGCCACGGTCTATATCAAGGACGAGCCGGGCATCGGCTCCATCACCAATTCGGAAGGCCGGTTCAAACTCACCGCCAAACTGTACAATACGCTGGCCGTATCGTTCATGGGGTACGAAACCGCCGAACAGATCATCACTTCGGCGGCCGACGTCAAGATCACCCTCCGGGAAGGCAACCAGATGGAAGAGGTCGTCGTCATCGGTATGGGTACGCAGCGCAAAGTCAGCGTGACGGGCGCCGTGGCGGTGGTCGACACCAAAGACCTCGAACTGCCCGCGACGAATATCGTCAACACGCTCGGCGGCCGCGTCCCGGGCGTGATTTCCATCCAGTCGAGCGGTGAGCCGGGGCGGAACATCTCCGAATTCTGGGTGCGCGGCATCGGCACGTTCGGCGCCAACAGCGGCGCCCTGGTGCTGATCGACGGCCTGGAAGGCAACCTGAGCCAGATCGACCCGGCCGACGTCGAGAGCTTCTCGGTGCTCAAGGACGCCGCCGCAACGGCCGTCTACGGCAGCCGCGGTGCGAACGGCGTGGTGCTCGTGACCACCAAGCGCGGTAAACAGGAGCAGCTCAAAATCACCTTCCGCTCGAACTACACCATCTCCGAGCTGCGCCGCCTGCCCCGCTACGTGGGTGCCACGCAGTATGCCGAAATGGCGAACGAAGCAGCCGTAGCCTCGGGCATGAGCCCGATCTACAACGACACGCAGATGGACATCATCCGCTACGGGCTGGATCCCGACCTCTACCCCGACATCGACTGGCAGGACGTGATCCTCAACCCCACCTCGTTCCAGCACACGCAGTATGTCAGTGCACAGGGCGGCGGCAACATCGCCCGCTATTTCGCCAGCCTGGGCATGTCGCAGGAATCGTCGGCCTACAAGAGCATGGACGACAGCAAATACAACAAGGGCGTCGGCTACGACACCTATAATTTCCGCACCAACATCGACATCAACCTGACCAAGACGACGCAGATCTACCTGGGTGCCATGGGCTTCATGTCGGTGAACAAGCGTCCGAGCATGGGTAAGAAGTACAGCCGCACCGACACGTCGCTCACCGACTGGATCTGGGATTCGCAGTCCAAGACGACCCCGCTGATGTACCCGCTGCGCTATTCGAGCGGCGAGCTGCCCGCCTCGGGTTCGGACAGCGACATCCCGCCCCACGTGCTGCTCAACTACACGGGCAACACCGTGGAGAACAAAAGCCGCACGCTCTTCAACATCGGCATAAAACAGGATTTGTCGATGCTCACCGAAGGGCTGAACATCGAGGCCACCGGTTCGTGGGATTCCCAGTCGCTCTATGGCGAAAGCCGCTACTCCATGCCGGCCCTCTACCTGGCACGCGAGCGCAACCAGAAAGGCGAGCTGATCCTTTCGGAACAGGTCACCGAGGCTTCGGTGCAGTATAACTCCGAGGCATGGAACTGGCGGAAACTCTATTTCGACGCCAAAGTCAACTACGACCGCACCTTCGGGAACCACCGCGTAGGCGGCTTGTTGTTCTACTACCTGGAAAGCACGACCGAATCGGGTGCCGACAGTTCGATGAACGCCATCGCAAGGCGTTACCAGAGCCTCTCGGGGCGCTTCACCTACGGCTTCAAGGATACCTATTTCCTCGACGTGAACTTCGGCCTGAACGGTTCGGAGAACTTCCAGAGCGGCCGGCAGTACGGATTCTTCCCGGCCGTGGCCGTGGGCTGGGTTCCCACGCAGTACGAATTCATGAAGCGGATCAAGTGGATCGACTTCATGAAGATCCGCGCCTCGTACGGTATGGTGGGTAACGACCGGATTTCCAGCGTGCGCTTCCCCTACCTGACGATCATCGAAGAGAAGACCGACGGCACACCGTGGGGCGGTTCGGGCGTACTGACCGAGAACCGCGTGGGCGCCGACAACCTGGCGTGGGAGAAAGCCAAGAAATTCGACATCGGTATGGATCTCCACCTCTTCGGCGACCGCTTCACCATGACGGTGGACTATTTCCGCGACCGCCGTGAAGGCATCTTCCAGGAACGCGCCCAGATTCCGGACTACGTGGGCGTCATCAGCATGCCCTACGGGAACGTCGGCAGCATGACCAGCTGGGGCGGCGACGGGAACTTCGAATATTTCCAGCCCCTCGGCAAAAACTTCCACTTCACGCTGCGCGGTAACTTCACGCTCTCAAAGAACAAGATCAACAACTGGGAAGAGGCCACGCAGCCTTATCCCTACCTGAGCAAGACCGGGTTCTCGAACGACGTGCAGCGGGGATTCATCTCCCTGGGACTCTTCAAGGATCAGCAGGACGTGGACATGAGCCCCGAGCAGTTCGGCACGGTACGCCCGGGCGACATCAAGTACAAGGACGTGAACGGCGACGGCGTGATCACCGACGACGACAAGGTGCCCCTGTTCGCCTATTCCGGCATCCCGCAGTTCATGTACGGATTCGGCGCCGAAGTCCGCTACAAGAACTGGACGCTCAACGTCCTGTTCAAAGGCACGGGCAACAACTATTTCCTCTACGGGGACAAGGACGGCTCGAAATTCGACGGTTACATTCCCTTCAACGGCGGATACAAGGGCAACGTACTGGCCCTGGCCTACAATCCGGCCAACCGCTGGACTTCGGCCGACTACTCGGGCAACCGGGCGACCGAGAACCCCAATGCGCGGTTCCCGCGCCTTTCCTACGGCAACAACGCCAACAACACCAAACCCTCGACCTTCTGGAAAGGCAATGCCCGCTATCTGCGCCTGCAGGAGCTGAGCCTGAACTACAACCTGCACACGCCGGGGCTGCGCAAAGCGCTCGGCCTGCAATCCATCGACTTCCAGATCATGTGCGAGAACCTCGCGGTATGGGACGGCGTGGAGATTTTCGACCCCGAGCAGGCCATGCAGACCGGGCACGCCTACCCGATCCCGCGCCGCTTCTCGCTGCAGATTTACCTGAACTTCTAACCCGAATCTCTCCTAAGAACATAAACTACCATGAAAAAATCATTCATCATACCCCTCGCGCTGGTCGGCCTGCTCACCGCGTCGTGCAACTTCCTGAACGTGGACGACTACTTCGAGGACACCTTCTCCGAAGAGCGTATCTTCGAGAGCCAATACAACATCGAGCGCTATTTCAACGGTGCGGTGAACCAGCTGCCCAAAGAGGGCCGCATCTACTACTGGTGCAGCGTCCCCGGCGCCACCGGGTCTGACGAGGCCGTCAGTTGCGGGACATTCTACAACGGCATCCTGGACGTCTCCTTCCCCGGCACGGAGCTGACCACCGACAAGATCACCTACACCGAGACGGGCGGCTGGGACTGGAATTTCAATGTCTGGCCCAACTGCTACAAGGTCATCCGCAAGGTGAACACCATCCTGCCCCACATCGACGAGGTGCCCGACATGAACGCCTTCGACAAAATGGAGTTCCGTGCACGCGCACGTTTCCTGCGGGCTTATGCCTACTACTGGATACTCCAGAACCAGGGCCCCATGATCCTCGTGGGCGACCAGGTTCTCAACACCAACGAAACGCCCGACTATTACCAGGCCGAGCGCAGCACCTACGACGAATGCGTGGATTACATCTGCTCCGAGCTCGAAGCCGCTGCGGAAAGCCTCGAAACCGAGCAGCCGTTGGATCTCTTCGGCAGCCCGACCAAAGGCGCCGCGCTGGCGCTGGTCGCACGCCTGCGCCTGCAGGCCGCGAGCCCGCTTTTCAACGGCGGAGCCGCCGCACGCCGTTATTTCGGGGCTTTCAAGCGTAAATCCGACGGAGTGCACTACATCTCCCAGACCTACGACGAAAGCAAGTGGGCTGTGGCAGCCGCGGCGGCCAAGCGCGTCATCGACCTGGGCATCTACCGCCTGCATACGGTTCCGGCCGACGAATACACCCTGCCACTGCCCTCGAACGTCCCCTCCGATCCCTTCCCTGCGGGTGCGGGCGGCATCGACCCCTTCCGTTCCTACTCGGAAATGTTCACCGGCGAAACGACGAACGTGACCAACCCGGAGCTGATCTGGGGCACGACGCAGAACATCACCGACCAGCAGGACGTCGTATTCCCGCTCAAGTTGGGCGGCAACAGTTCGATCAGCATCCCGCAACGCATCGTCGACGCCTACCGCATGGCCGACGGCCGCGACATCAACAACGCGAGCGCCGAGTACCCCTACGAGGATCGTCCCTACGACCAGACCTGCGTCACCGCAGCCGACAAGCAGCTATCGAAGAACTACACCCTGCCCGGCGGCACTTACAAGGCCTATGACAACCGCGAGCCGCGGTTCTACGCGAGCATCGGTTTCTCGGGCACCCTGTGGCAGATGCAGTCTACGACCTCGGAAGAGATGCGGAACAAGATCGTCGAGTACTACAACGGCGCCAATGCCGGCAAAAACCAGGCGGGCGTGACCAACATCTACAACCTGACGGGATACACCTGCTACAAGTACGTCCACCCGCGCGATGCGCGTACGGGCAGCAACGCCCGCACGGTTCAGAAGACCTTCCCGCTGATCCGCTACGCCGAAATCCTGCTCTCCTACGCCGAGGCGCTGAACAACCTGACGAAGACCCACGAGGTCAACGGCCAAAGCTACTCGCGCGACCTGACCGCCATGGCCGGGGCTTTCAACCAGGTGCGTTACCGCGCCGGGCTCCCGGGCGCCGACGCCGGCGAACTGGTGGACGCCACCAGTTTCAACGAGCTGATCCGGCGCGAACGCATGGTCGAGTTCCTCCACGAAAACCGCCGCTACTACGACATCTGCCGCTGGGGCATTTTCGAGGAACTGGAACGCGAGCCGCTGACGGGCCTGAACGTCGAAGCCGGAAAATGGGAGGGATTCTACGCCCCGACGGTCATCTCGTACCGTACGATCCGCGAACGGACATTCAAGTCCAAGTACATGTTCATGCCGCTGCACCGCAACGAACTGCGCAAAGTACCGAGCCTGGATCAGAACCCGGGCTGGGAGAAATAGTCAATTCCAAAAAATTCAGAAGATGAAAGCATTCAGCAAAATAACGATACTCGCCGCCGCGGCCGCCTTCCTCTGCTCCTGTGAAATGGAGTATTACAAGGAGGAGCTTTACCGCAAGGAGATATTCATTGTCAGCGGCGAAAACAACATCCTCGGGCAGGAGTTCGAATACGGCGAGAAGGGCTTCCAGGGAGAGCTGGCCATCTATGCCAGCGGCACGACGGGGCTCGACCAGAACGTCACCGTCAAACTCGGGCTGGACTTCGAGGCGATCGGCGAGTACAACAAACGCAATTTCGACACGAAGTTCGAGGAATACGCGATGGAACTTCCCGCCGAATACTATACGATCGACCCCATGAGCGTCGAGATGGAGGCCGGCAGCTGTTCGGCGAGCCTCCCGATCAACGTCAGGGTAGACGAGCTGCTCCCCGACCAGACCTATTTCATTCCGCTGCGCATCGAGTCCGTATCGTCCTGTATGCCCTCGGCCACCAAGAATTTCGTACTTTTCGAGATCCAGCGCAGGAACGACTACGCCACGACCAAGAGCAGCACCTACTACACCATGACCGGCACCACGCAGACCGGCTGGATCGTCGACAACATCTTCGGCTCGAACACCCGGCGCCAGGCGATCAACTCCTCGAAGCTGGTCATCCCCGTGGGTGAGCGCTCGGTGCGCATCCTCCCGGGCGCCACGGCCGCCAACGACAAGGTGACGACCCGCAACAACAGCCTGCGCGTGACGGTCGACCCCGAATCGTGGGTGAACGTCCCCGTCTACGTCGAAGGCGAAATCACGGACGAGGTCGTACCCATGCAGCGAGTCTCCATAACCCCCTATCTCGACAGCCAGGATGCCATCCGGGTCTCGGCCTCGCCGCTCAACGACTCTACCTACGACCCTGCGACCGGCACGTTCTACCTCTACTACCGTTACCAGCTCGCCACCGAAAGCGGGAATACTTGGCACGAAGTACGCGAGACGATGACCCGCTCCCAATACTAATCCTTATCGCAACGAACCATGAAAAGAAATATCATAGCATTCTGCATATTCTGCCTGTGTACGGGCTCCCTGGCCGCGTGCAACGACTTCGACAACCCGGCGATCCCCGACGACGAGGCGCCTGAAGTTACCCCGGCCCCCGTTCCGCCCGCCATCGACCCGTCGTGGAATTTGGTACAGATGCCCGACGAGGGAGGGCAGAATCCCCGCGTCTTCGTCTACAAGGACAAGAAATACGATGCCCTCTTCACCCGTACGCTGGGCTGGAACGGCGGCGACGGCGTGCTCACCACGGCACTGCCCGGCGGCCATGTCTTCTGGTCGTTCAACGACAGTTTCTACGGCGTGGTGGACGGCAAGACCCGCGCCCGGGGCAGTTGCAGCTTCCCGCGCAACAGCCTGATGATCCAGAAAGGGGCGACGATCGCCTCCGGACAGGAGAGCGACGACGACCTGGTATGGCTGGCCGACTACGTGCAGACGGACAACCCCTCGGGCGAACGCTACTACCAGGCCCGCACCCACATCCGCCATCCGAAAGCCTCCCTCTCCGATGCCGAGATCCAGAAAGGCGAAATCGACCAGGACTACTGCTACTGGGCCGGCGATGCCGTCGTATATGACGACCCCGCGCACGGAAAAATCCTGCAAATGCTCTGGACGGGCGTGGAACCCGGGTCGCTGAAAAACATCGACGGATGCCTGCGCGAGTACAGCCTCGAAGGCGAGCCGGGCGACGGGCAATACATGTCGGTGCTTTCGACCGACTACAATTTCAAATCCGACGGCCTGGGTTACGGCTCGACCATGTTCGAAGACACCGAAGGGGGACATATCTACCTCTATACGACCAAACAGGTGAACCTCGTTTCGCGCGTGCTGGTGGCCCGCACAGAGACGCTCGACCTGGGCAGCCCGTGGTCGTACTACATCCGCGACCTGAGCGGCGACTACCATTGGCAGAGCTCCGTGCCGAGCAACGAGGAGATGGAACGTTCCTACATCACGGCCGAATCGGGTTCGATGCCGTGGGTCTTCGAAAAAGACGGCGTCTACTACATGTGCATGGAGGCCTTCCCCTTCGGCCGCGACATCTACCTCTTCCGCAGCCAGACGCCTTACGGCCCCTTCACCGACCGGACGCTGCTCTTCACGCTGCCCGCGACGCTCGACAAGCTGGGCAGTCCCTACCACCAGCGCTGGTACATGATCAACCTCCACCCGGCGCTTTCGCGCCAGGGCGAGCTGGTATTCTCGACCAACAGCGACCCGGCCAACTTCTGGGACAATTTCAACCGCGTCGGCAGCGCCGATTTCTACCGGCCCTACTTCTTCCGCGTATATAACTGGGAACACGTTTACGACTCGGACGACGATTCCGGCACGGGAACGGAGGAATAGCGATCCGCGCGCACTCCGTTCCCCCGCCGGCGCGGAGTGCGCACCCTCCCCCGTCCGAAAAAAACGCACGCCATGATAAAACGAATTTTCGCACTCTGCCTTTCGCTGCTCGCCGCCGGCGTCAGTGCACAGGAATGCATCCCGCTCGACAGCCGCAGCGGACATATCCGTTGGGAGGTACGGCCGTCGGAAGGCGACGCCCTGCCCGCCGTCCCGGCCATCGTGCCCGGCTGCGTCTTCGCGTCGTACGTTGCGGCCGGCGTGGAAGCAGACCCCAATTTCGGCGACAACGCCTACCGCACGGACAAGAGCCGCTACGACCGCAATTTCCGCTACACGGGGCTCTTCCCAACGCCCCCGGTCGGCGAAGGCCGCACCCTGTGGCTCCGCTTCGAAGGGGTGAACCGCAAGGGTACCGTCCGCCTCAACGGCCATCAGTTGGGGCACCTCGACGGCTTCATGCAGCCGGGGGACTACGACATCACCCGGCTCGTGGCACCCGATGGGGAGAACCGCCTCGAAGTCGAGGTCGAATGGGTGGGATACCCCGTGCCCAATTTCCGCAGCCCGACCTATATCTCCAGCGCCGGGTGGGACTGGATGCCCTATGCCCCGGGGTTGCTGAGCGGCATCACCGACGATGTCTACCTGTCTCTCTCGGGCGACGTACGCCTCGTCGAACCGTGGGTGCGCACGAAGGTTCCCGACCGCGAACATGCGAAGGTCGAACTCCTTACCGACGTGGAGAACCGCTCTGACAAGGCCTGCGAGGGCGTGCTGCGGGGCGAGATCCGTCCCGGAGGCATCGCCTTCTCGCACCCCGTCCGCCTCGAAGCGGGCGAGCGGCGGACGATCCGGCTCACGGAGCGCGAGGTTCCCGGCCTGGCCGTAGAGCATCCGCAGCTCTGGTGGCCCAACGGCATGGGCGACCCCGCGTTGTACACCTGCCGCCTGGTGTTCGAAACCGACGGGCGGCAATCGGACGCACGGACAGTAACGTTCGGCATCCGCGAATACGGCTACGAGTGGCACGACGGCATCTTCCGCCTGAAGATCAACGGCGAACCGGTCTATGTCAAGGGCGGCAACTGGGGCATGAGCGAATGGCTGCTCCGCTGCCGCGGCGAGGAGTACGACACCCGCGTCGCACTCCACCGGCACATGCATTTCAACATGATCCGCAACTGGATCGGCTCGACGACCGACGAAGAGTTCTACGATGCCTGCGACCGCCACGGCATCATGATATGGGACGACTTCTGGCTCAACTCGCACCCCAACCTGCCGCACGACCTGGGGGCCTTCCAGCAGAACGCCGTGGAGAAGATCAAGCGGCTGCGCAACCATCCTTCGATCGCCGTCTGGTGCGGCGACAACGAAGGCGTACCGCAGGCCCCGCTCGACGACTGGCTGCGCGGCGACGTCGCCCACTACGACGGCGGCGACCGCCTCTACCAGTCCATATCCAATGCGCAGGGACTTTCGGGAAGCGGGCCGTGGGCCAATTTCCACCCCGGCTGGTACTTCGCTGCCTACCCGATGCCCTACGGTTACAAAGGCCGCCCGGCATGGGGTTTCCGCACCGAAATCGGCACGGCGGTATTCACGACGTTCGAGAGTTTTCGCAAATTCATGCCCGAGGAGTCGTGGTGGCCCCGCAACGACATGTGGGACAAACATTTCTTCGGCAAGTCGGCGGCCAACGCCGCCCCGGACAAATATTTCGAGACCGTGGCCGAAAACTACGGCGAGGCAGACGGGATCGAGGATTTCTGCCGCAAGGGGCAGCTGCTCAACCTAGAGGTCAACAAAGCCATGTACGAGGGCTGGCAGCATCACATGTGGGACGACGCCACGGGCATCATGACCTGGATGAGCCAGCCGGCCTACCCGTCGCTCGTATGGCAGACCTACGACTATTACCTCGACCCGACGGGTGCCTACTGGGGCATACGCAAGGCGTGCGAACCGGTGCATATCCAGTGGAGCCATGCCGACAATTCGGTCAAGGCAGTCAATACGACGCGCGAACCGCTCGAAGCGACGGCCACGGCACGGGTCTACGACCTCGACGGGCGGCTCCTGCCGCAATTCACGCAGCAGCTCAGGGTCTCGCTCGCGGCCAATACGGCCCGCAGCCTGTTCGACCTGAATTTCTCGGAGGGCAACCTGGCCCGCAACCGGCCCGTGAAAGCATCCTCCTCATCGCCCGACGGCGCAGGTGCCGGGGCTCTCACCGACGGCAACGATTCGAGCCGCTGGGCGAGCGAGTACAGCGACGACCAGTGGATCGAGGTCGACCTGGGCGAGCGCCGCGCCTTCACCGAAGTCGTGCTCCGCTGGGAGGACGCCCACGCCGCAGCCTACAAACTGCAACTCTCGGACGACGGCCGCACGTGGCGCGACGTCTATGAAACGCAGGACGCGCAGGGCGGCGAACAGACGATCCCGCTGCCGTTGCAGCAGGCCCGCTACGTCAGAATGCTCGGACTCCGGCGTGCCACGCAATGGGGCTACTCGCTCTATGAAATGGAAGTCTACCGCCGCGACGCGAAAGCGCCGAAACTCTCGCCCGTGCATTTCATCCGGCTGGAGCTCACCGACCGCGACGGGCGCCTGCTCTCGGACAACTTCTACTGGCATGCGACCCGCCGCGGCGACTACACGGCGCTCAACACGCTCGCCCCTGCCAAGCTGCAGGTACGTTCGCAGCTGTCCGCCGCAGGCGGCCGCAAGGTCATCCGCACGACAGTCAGGAACGTCGGACGTTCGGTGGCCTTCGCCGTGCACGTGCAGCCCTACCGCCGATCCGACGGCGAACGCATCCTGCCCTACGTGGCCGACGACAACTACTTCACGCTCCTGCAGGGCGAAAGCCGGCAGATCGACTTTGAATTCGATGCCGGCCTGCTTCCCGACGACCGCTACACGGTTCGGGCCGAGGCTTACAACCGCTGAAAACGACAGCACAAAATTTCGAACCCATGAAAAGAACCCTGCTATACCTGCTCCTGCTGCCCGCGCTCCTTTCCGGCACCTGCCTCTTGGCGGCCGGTCCGGCCGGCAATGCCGGGCACGGCGCAAAGCCCTGCCTGCGGCGGCTGACCTGCGAAGGGCTGACCGATCCGCTCGCCATCGACACGGCGACACCCCGCTTCGGGTGGCAGCTCCGCTCCGGGCGCCGGGGCGATGCCCAGCGCAGCTACCGGATCGAGGTTGCCTCGGACAGCCTGCGGCTGCTGGCCGGAGACGCCGACTTGTGGGACTCGGGCTGGGTACGGTCGAAGCGTTCGGTGGGAGTCGCCTACGAGGGGCTTCCGCTGACGGCCCGGACGCAATGCTGGTGGCGCGTCACTGCGCGCACCGAAAAGGGCAACCGGAAAGCCGTCTCCCCCGTCGCCCGCTTCGGCATCGGCCTGACCGACCCGGCATCCGTCTCGGGTGAATTCATCGGCTGCCCGGAATCGGGCGCCACGGCCGTGCTCCTGCGCCGGGCATTCACCCTCCCGGCATGCGGAGACGAAGCGTTGCTGCACGTCAATTCGCTGGGATACCACGAAATATGGGTCAACGGCCGCAAAGTCGGCGACGCCTGCCTCGCCCCCGCCCTCTCGCAGCTCGACAAACGCTCGCTGTGGGTGACCTACGATGTCCGTCCCTACCTGCTCGAAGGCGACAACGAGCTGGTGATCTGGCTCGGGCAGGGTTGGTACAAGCGCGGCACGTTCGGACGCTGGCAGCCCGACGAACCCTACACCGAACCGCTTGTGCGGGCACAACTGGACATAGGCACCGCAAACACCTGGCAGACCGCCTGCCGCACGGACACCGCATGGCGTGCCGCGCTGAGCGGCTACCGCGACACGGGGTCGTGGAACGCCCTCGACTTCGGAGGCGAAGAGATCGACGCCCGGCGCAACCCGCGCTCGATGTCCCCCTCCGACCTGGACGCGCTGGCATGGCAGCCGGTAATCACGGCCCGGAAGCCCGGGCACCGGGCGACGCCGCAAATGGTCGAGCCCGACCGCATCCAGGAGCGGCTGACCGCCCGCGTGCTGGACGAGGCGGCACCCGGCGTATGGCGGATCGACTTCGGCAAGGTCGTCACCGGCTGGCTGGAGGCTCATTTCTCGGGGCTTCCGAACGGGGCGCGCGTCGAGATCGAATACAGCGACGAGACGGACGGCGACGGCAACCTCATCGACCAGCGGCAGCGCGACACCTACATCGCCCGCGGCGACGGCCGGGAGCGGTTCTGCAACAAGTTCAACCACCACGCTTTCCGTTACGCCGAGGTGCGCGGACTGGCGCAGAGGCCCCGCCGGGAGGATTTCCGGGCGCTCGCCATCCACACCGACTACCGGCCCGAAGCGACGTTCACTTCGTCGGATAGCGACCTGAACGCCATCCACGACATGATCGCGCACACGCTGCGCTGCCTGGCCTACAACGGGTACATGGTCGACTGCCCCCACCTCGAACGCGCCGGATACGGCGGCGACGGTAACTCTTCCACCGAGATCCTGCAAACCCTCTGCGGTGCGGCCCCGCTCTACCGCAACTGGGTGCAGGCATGGGACGACGCCATGCGCCCCGGGGGCAGTCTGCCCCACGTAGCCCCCAACGCCGGTGCGGGAGGCGGCGGCCCCTACTGGTGCGGGTTCATCGTCATGGCCCCCTGGCAAACGTGGCTCAACTACGGCGACCGGACGCTGGTCGACCGCCACTACCCCGCCATGCGGGAATGGATGGGCTATGTCGAACGGTACATGAAAGACGGCTTGCTGACCCGCTGGCCCGACACACCTTACCGGGACTGGTTCCTCGGCGACTGGCTCGCCCCGCACGGGGTCGACACAGGCAGCGAGGCTTCGGTGTCGCTGGTAAACAACTGCTTTGTGAGCGACTGCTACGCCAGGATGGCACAGATGGCCCGGCTCACGGGGCACGACGACGAGGCGGCCGCATTCGAAGCGCGGCGCGAGGCGCTCAACCGCACGATCCACGCCCGGTTCTACGACCCGGCGACGCAAACCTACGCCACCGGCTCGCAGCTCGACATGACCTACCCGATGCTGGTGGGCGCCACGCCCGATTCGCTCCGCGCCGGCGTGGAACAACGGCTTTTCCGATTGACGCACGACGTGATGAAGGATCATATCGGCGGCGGACTGGTCGGCGTACCGGTCATCACTCGCTGGGCGGTCAGATCGCACAACCCCGAATTCATCTACCGGATGCTCAAGCAGCGCGGCTACCCGGGCTACCTGCATATGATCGACCACGGTGCGACGGCCACCTGGGAGTATTGGAGCGGCGAGCGCAGTCGCGTACACAACTGCTACAACGGCATCGGCACGTGGTTCTACCAGGCCCTCGGCGGCCTGCGCACGGACAGCAGCCACCCCGGCTACGAGCATGTATTCATCGACCCCCAGATTCCCGAAGGGGTTGAGTGGTGCCGGATCGGCAAGGAAACCCCCTATGGCCGGATCGACCTGGGCTGGGAGATCGCGGACGGCGAACTCCGGATCGACGTCACCCTGCCCCCGGGCGTCACGGCCACGGCGATCACACCCGCCGGCGCCTGCCGGGGGCGGCTCGACGGCCGCAGGCTGGCCCCGCAATCGCCCGGGACGAAGATCGCAAGCGGCCGCCACCGGCTGGTCTTCGGCCTCGCCCCGCAAAACGAAAGGCAATGACCGAAAAAGCCACGCACGGACGAAAACCAGCCGACGATACGAAAAACCGCCACCGTCCCATAAACGAATCCTAAAAACCGCTTTTGCCTATGACGCAATGAACAGACACCGGAATTTCCCCGTTGCACACCGGATCGGCCCGCCGACCCGAAACATCCGATTCAACCGAACACCTAATAAACCCATCATTTTATGAAAAAATACGCAATCATCCTTACCGCCGCGCTCTTCGTGTGCGCATTCTCCGGATGCGACGAAGAGACAACCCTCCCCTACATCCCGGTCGAAAAGCCGGACAACAACACGCCGCCCGAAGGAGACGACCCCGACACCTACACCGTCACCTACCGGCTCGACAAGGTGCTGCTGTGCGCGCCCGAGAATCCGAACGGCACCGACATCTACGGCAAACTGGACTATTTCCCTTCGCTGCGCATGACGCTCAACGTGTCGCCGCTTGCAACCACCGTCACGTTCGACAACGGCGACATCCCTTTCGTACCGTTCCCCGAAGCGCTGTCCGAAGGCCCCATCCAGTGTGTGCTGGACAGCAACGTCATCCCCAACGGGCTGCGGGTCAAAGGTTCGGACACGGTCATCGCCACCTTCGAGCAGGACGGCTTTACGACCCAGTTCCAACTGGACAGCAAACTCCTGACATACAAATACAAATTCAAGAGCCTCTAAAATTCCCCGACCATGAAAAAACTCAACAAACATAAAATACTCTCCGCGGCGTGCATCGCCGCGCTGCCGCTGCTCGTAGTCGCCTGCCTCGAATTCGACGGCATCATCCAGCCGGGCCGGGCCCTGACCGACTCGGAAATCGAAGTGACGGCCCAGCTCCGGGTCTCGCCGGGCGAAGACGGCTCGGGAAAGGTCGTATTCGCCGTATTGGCCCCCAAGGCATGGAACCTCCGCGACAATGCCACGCTCTATTTGACCACCAAGGACTACAACGCGATCCAGCACCAGCCCGAAGTCGTGAACGAACAACTCACCCTGATGCCCGCAGAGGAGAAAGACCCCAAGAACGGTCTTTCGTGGGCGGACTCCTTCATGAGCGTCATCGGCCGCGGCGGCAACGACCCCCAAACGGCAATGGAGTGGGTCGTATGGCGTTCGTCGACCACCTTCATATTCGACGACAAGATCGAAGTGGACGGACAGGAGGTCGAGACGGCCGACGTGCATGCCGACGTCAGGATCAAAATGAAGACCGGCGCCGTTCCCCTGACCTGCGAACTGGGTTACTCGTATTGCTACGACACGTTCGGCCTCAAACGCGACGAACAGCGTTTCGCCGAGGCATTCAAGCCCATCGAAACCTACAACCAGGTGTTTACCACCACGCCCTCGGTATTCCGCTACGGCGACGTCTTCGGCATCACCTTCTCGCACGGAGGCACGGCACTGAAAGACGCCGGGGAGGTATATCTCTGCGGCACGGCAATCCATGACGGCGGGCAGAAAGCCGAGGTCTCGGCCGCAGTCCCGCGCAACCGCATGGAACTGATCAGCTCCCGTTTCGAGAAATACCTCTACCCGAAGGATTTCTTCGGCCTTCCGTCCGACGCCGTGATCGAAGAACTCTACTTCTATTTCATCAATGCCGACGGCAGCATCGTCGTCAAGGACGATGAAAACGGCGGGCAGGAGTTCTTCGTCGAACAGTCCGACGAATAACCGCCCGCCCGGGATACCACCCCTCAGAGACGCGAAGCCTGTCCCGCTCCTTGCGCCCCAGTCTTCCCCCGTTTCCAGCCCTGAAAACGGCGGCGGAATCCCCCGTCCCCACGCCTAAGGGCAGCCCTGCCGCCCCACCTGACGGCGATCTGCCGGGACAAAAAAATCCCCGGGCGGCGATGCCACCCGGGGAAAATCATGCGGCACGAGCGGCCGCCCGTCGCAAATTACTTGCGGTAAATCTTCGTATAACCGTAGATAGCCTCGTCACCGAGCTCCTCTTCGATGCGCAGCAGCTGGTTGTACTTGGCCATACGATCCGAACGCGATGCCGAACCGGTCTTGATCTGACCCGAGTTGGTTGCCACGGCGATGTCTGCGATCGTCGAATCCTCGGTCTCGCCCGAACGGTGCGACGTAACCGACGTGTAACCTGCACGGTGAGCCATCTCGATGGCGTCGAGCGTCTCGGTCAGCGTACCGATCTGGTTTACCTTGATCAGGATCGAGTTGGCGCAACCGGTCTCGATACCCTTCTTCAGGAAATCTACGTTGGTCACGAACAGGTCGTCGCCCACGAGCTGGCATTTGTCGCCGATCTCGGCGGTCAGCAGCTGCCAGCCTTCCCAGTCGTTCTCCGACATACCGTCCTCGATCGAGTCGATGGGGTATTTCGCTACGAGCGACTTGAGGTACTCGACCTGCTCCTTCGAGCTGCGCTTGGCACCCTTCTCGCCTTCGAACTTGGTGTAGTCGTACACGCCGTCGGCGTAGAACTCCGACGAAGCGCAGTCCATGCCGATCGACACATCGCCGCCTTCGCATTTGCGGCCGGGCTTGTAACCGGCCATCTTGATTGCCTCGAGGATCGACTCGATAGCGTCCTCCGTACCGTTCAGCGCGGGAGCGAAACCGCCCTCGTCACCGACCGCCGTCGAAAGGTTGCGCTTGTGGAGCACCTTCTTCAGGTTGTGGAACACCTCGGCGCCCATGCGGATGCCCTCGTGGAACGAAGCGGCGCCTACGGGACGGATCATGAACTCCTGGAATGCGATCGGGGCGTCCGAGTGCGAACCGCCGTTGATGATGTTCATCATCGGGACGGGCAGCGTCTTGGCGTTCGCGCCGCCGATATAGCGGTAGAGCGGCATGCCGAAATAGTCGGCAGCGGCACGTGCAACGGCCAGCGACACGCCGAGGATGGCGTTTGCGCCGAGCTTCGACTTGGTAGGCGTACCGTCGAGCGCGATCATGGCCTTGTCGATACCCACCTGGTCGGCAACGTTCATGCCGATGATGGCCGGGGCGATCACCTCGTTGACATTCTTGACGGCGTTCAGTACGCCCTTGCCCAGGTAACGGCCCTTATCGCCGTCGCGGAGCTCGAGCGCTTCGTGCTCGCCCGTCGATGCGCCGCTCGGAACGGCTGCGCGTCCGAATGCACCCGAAACGGTGCGAACTTCGACCTCGATGGTCGGATTGCCTCGCGAGTCGAGGATTTCCCTTGCGTGAATCTCTACAATCTGCATAGTTGTAAACGTTTGAATTTATGGTTTGAAATAATGACTTCCTTTTTTGCACCGCAAAGGTACAAAATAATTGTGAATTGAGGTTTCCTAATTGTTATTTTTTTCACGAACGGCGCCTCGGGTTTCGGGGGAATCCCATAAATTATTATCTTTGTCCCCGAATGCACCCCATATATCTCTAAACAACTATCAATTAATGCGAAAAGTCCTTTCCTTTTCCTTGTTCCTGATGCTGGGACTCGTCATCTCCCAACTCCTCCCGGGGGCGCTCGGTGCAGGATACGCAAGCTTCAAAACCTGCTCCGACACCCTGCTTTACGTCTGCCTGGGGTTCATCATGATCAATGTGGGGCGCGAATTCGAGATCGACAAATCCCGCTGGCGATCCTACACGGCCGACTACTTCATCGCCATGGCCACCGCGGCGCTGCCCTGGATACTCATCGTACTCTACTATATTTTCGTCCTGCTGCCGCCCCCGCTGTGGGGCAGCGCCGCGGCCTGGAAGGAAAACCTGCTGCTGAGCCGTTTCGCAGCCCCGACCTCAGCCGGCATCCTCTTCACGATGCTCGCGGCGCTGAGCCTCAAGCAAAGCTGGATCTACAAAAAGATACAGGTGCTGGCGATTTTCGACGACCTGGACACCATCCTGCTGATGATCCCCCTGCAAATCCTGATGATCGGCCTGCGGTGGCAGATGTTCGCCATCATCGCCATCGTCGTCGTGCTGCTGGCCGCCGGCTGGCGCTGGCAGGCGCGGTGGAACGTACGGCAGGACTGGAAAACCATCCTCGGGCTGGCCGTCGTGGTCTGCGCCCTGACGCAGGCGGTCTACATCGCCACGGCGAAGCTCTACGGCCCCGAAAACAGCATCCATATCGAAGTGCTGCTCCCGGCTTTCGTCGTGGGTATGCTCATGAAACACAAGCACATCGACACACCGACGGAGCAACGCGTCTCCACCGGCATATCGTTCCTCTTCATGCTGCTGGTAGGCCTCAGCATGCCGCTCGTCACGGGCGCCCCGGCCGACACCGCGGCCGCCGCCTCGGTCACGGGATCGCAACCCATGATGCCGTGGGGCACCCTCCTCCTGCATGTCGTGACGGTATCCGTGCTTTCGAACCTGGGCAAGCTCGTGCCGCTCTTCTTCTACCGCGACCGCAAGGTCAGCGAGCGCCTGGCGCTCTCGATCGGCATGTTCACCCGCGGCGAGGTGGGCGCAGGCGTAATCTTCATCGCCCTCGGATACAGCCTCGGCGGCCCGGCGCTCATCATCTCGGTGCTCACGCTGGTACTGAACCTCATCCTCACGGGCGGCTTCGTGGTCTGGGTCAAGAAACTCGCCCTGCGCAGCTACACCCCCGAACCGGAAGCATAACACGCCCTCCGGGAAGGCTCCCGAAAATACTACGGACTAAAAACGACGACGACTTTGATCGAAATTACAGACACGGCCCTGCAGACGGCTGCCGCCGAAGGGATAGACGCGTTCCTCCGGGCCTTTACCGACAAATACCGCGAGGCACTCGGCGGCGACCCCACGGCCGAGACGATCTCCCGGCTCAACGGCGAACAGCATTCGCTGCTGGCCTATCGGATCTTCCGCGACGAAGTGACCGAAGGCGGGTTCTGCCAGCTTATCCAGAACGGTTACGGGGTCTACATCTTCGACAACCCGTTCGCCAGGGTAATGCGCCTGTGGGGCGCGGAACGGTTCTCGAAACTGGTATACGCCGCGAAAAAAATCTACGACGCCCACCGCGAAGACCTCGAAAGGGAGCGCACCGACGAGGAGTTCATGGCCATGTACGAGCAGTACGAAGCGTTCGACGAACTGGAGGAGGAGTTCGGCGAGATGGAAGAGGAGGTGACCGAAACGCTCGCCCGCTATGTAGACGGGCACCCGGAACTGTTCGCCACAATAGTCGGATAGACACCCCCGTAGGCACCGCAGCAATGCCGCGGGCGCTGCACCGCCACATCGCTACATCGCCGCTCCGCCGCAAACGGAAGGCGGCAGGGACGTTTGAGGCGCTATTGTCCGATCCTTTTGCAGACATCCACCCACTCCGCACACCGGGAATAGCGTTCCAGCTCCTCGATGGTGAGTTCGATGGCGCTGTTGCTGCTCCCGCATGCCGGAAAGACGGTTCCGAATCTCCGTAAGGATTCGTCCAGATAGACCGCTACCCCGTCGTTCACCCCGAACGGGCAGACTCCGCCCACGGCATGGCCGATATGCTCCTCCACCTCCGGCGGGGTCAGCATCCGGGCCTTGGCATGGAATTTCGCCTTGTATTTCGCGTTGTCGATCTTACAGTCACCGGCCGTCACGATCACGATATACCCCTCCCCGACGCCGAACGACAGGGATTTGGCGATCCGGCCGGGTTCGCACCCCAGTGCCTTCGCCGCCAGCTCGACCGTGGCGCTCGACACGCCGAACTCCAGCACCCTGTCCGCAGCGCCGTATTGTTCCAGATAAGCCCTGACCCGTTCTATTGCCATATGATTCTCCGATTTGCTGTTTTCGTATATCCGTCCGCCCCTGTCCTGCCCCCGTCCCGTCAGCGCATCAGCACCGACGAGTCGCCGTAGCTCAGGAAACGGAAATCGTGCGAGAGCGCGTAGTCGTAAATGCGCCGCCAGTCTTCGCCCGCGAATGCCGAGACCAGCAGTAGCAGCGTCGACTTCGGCTGGTGGAAATTGGTGATGATGTTGCGCACGATGCGGAACTCGTACCCCAGCGGCGCGATCATGATTTGCGTCGCAGCCTTGATCCGGTCGAGCCCCTTCGCATCCATATAAGCGAGCAGCTCCTCCAGCGCATCGCGCCCCGTGTAATCTGCCGGAATGTCGTACAACTCCCACTGCCCCACGGGGCCCGGGCCGTCGATCGGAACCCCCGTGTGGATACGCCACGCCAGCGCCGGGAGCGACTCGAGCGTCCGCACCGAGGTCGTCCCCACAGCCGTGACCGCGCCCAGCTTGGCGAGCAGCGCCACGACGGTCGCACGCCGCACCTCGAAATGCTCGGTGTGCATCGGATGCTTCGCGGCGTCCTCGTCCTTCACGGGCAGGAACGTCCCCGCCCCGACGTGCAGCGTCACCTCCTCGAATCCGAAGCCGCGCGCCTTCATCCCCTCGATCAGCTCCGGGGTAAAGTGCAGCCCCGCCGTAGGCGCCGCCACCGACCCTTCGAATTTCGAATAGACGGTCTGGTAGCGCGTATAGTCGATCAGCTCGCTCTCGCGGTTCAGGTAGGGCGGAATCGGAATCCGGCCGAGGTACTCGAGCAGCTGTCCGAAGGTCATCGCCGCCGACCATTCGAAACGCACGGTGTGTTCGCGGCCGCGGTTCTCTGCAATCCATGCCCGCAGGTGCTCCGGACGGCCTTCATGCTCGAAATTGATCTCCACGTAGCCCTCCTTCCATTTCTTGAGGTTGCCCACGATGCACGACCATTGGCAGGTTCCCGTGACGGCGAACGCCCGCTCGTAGTCGGCCGGGTCGTGGGGCTCGAGGCAGAAAACCTCGATCCGCGCCCCCGAAGGCTTGTGCATGATGATCCGCGCCCGGATCACCTTCGTGTTGTTGAATACCAGCAGCTGTCCCTCGGGCAGCACGTCGCCCATGTCGGCGAAATGCGCCTCCGAGATCTCCCCGCCCCGGTAAACGAGCAGCTTCGAAGAGCTCCGCTCCGGAAGCGGGAATTTGGCGATCCGCCCGTCGGGCAGGTCGTAGTCGAATCGGTTTATGTCGATATGTCGTTCAATCATGGGCACAAATGTACGTTTTTTTTAAATCGGACGGACACCTGCGCCCGAAAAACCGCCCTTGCAAAACGACAGGGGCCGTACGAAAATACCGCACGGCCCCTGCCGAAACTTATCCGAACGCCCGGGCTATCCGTCCTGCCGGTCACCCGGGCAACGCCCCGAAGGCCGCACAGGTACGCCCCGAATGTCCCGGACACTGCGGCGGGCACCCGTCGCGATTATTCCACCACGACCTCGTCCACGAACAGGAATCCCTTGCTGCCGGCGCCCGGGTGCCAGGCCGGGATCGCAGCGGCATTCTGCGCGACCACCTTCAGGTAACGGGCCGACGTTTCGGGAAACTGCATCCGGTAACGCCCGATGCCGTCGGCATCCCCGGCCTTCGCTTCGGGCACCGCGACCGAGGCCACCTCGGTAAAATCCGTCCCGTTATCCGAAACCCACACCGTAACCGACGAGGGCGGGAATATCCAGTCGCCCTTCTCGGCGAGCGTCTCCAGCTCCACCGACCGATAGGACTGCTCCCCGCCCATGTCGATGGTCACGTCGAGTGGCTCGTCCAGATACCCCAGCCAGGCACCGCTCGTAAAGACCGGGCGGCTGTGGTAACCGTCGACCAGCAGCGAAGCCCCTTCGAAGGTATAGCTGTCGTTGGGCTTGGTATTGAGCACCGCAGGGCGCCCTGTCGACTTGCTGAATGCGAACTCCCGCGAATAGGAAGCGTTCTCGCCGCCCTCGCGCAATGCCGTCGCCCTGAAGCGGGCGCTCTTGCCGATCTCGACCGGCCCCGTGTAACGCGGGCTGGCGGCCGTGGGTTCCGAGCCGTCGAGCGTATAGTGGATCGGGACGTCGCCCTGCGTGGTGAGGGTCATCACCACGGCGCCCTTCTGCGGGTCTACGGCATACGATCCCTTGATGCCGAAGATATGCTTGGCGAATACGTACCCCATCTGCGAATAGATCCTGTCCATGCGGAACCCGTCGCGGAAGCGCACCCAGTCCTTCACCCCGGGCTGGCACCACTGCACCTCGCTCAGCGCCGCCAGACGCGGCAGAAGCATGTATTCCAGGTGGTCGTCAGAAGCGATGTACTCCGTCCAGAGGTTTGCCTGCACGCCGAGGATATGCGCCTGCTGCCCGGGTGTCAGATCGGCCATCGGGTCGAACGAATAGACTTTGTCGATGGTCACGCAGCCCCCGATCCCGAAGGGTTCGGCATCGGCGTCGGGCGACTGGTAGTAGTCGAAATAGAAATGCGAATTGGGAGTCATGATCACGTCGTGGCCGAGCTTCGCGGCCTTGATGCCGCCCGCGCTGCCGCGCCACGACATGACGATGGCGTCCGACGGCGCCTGTCCTTCGAGTATCTCGTCCCAACCGATGATGCGCCGGCCGCGTTCGGCCAGGTATTTCCCGATGCGGTCGGTCACGTACCCCTGCAGGTAGTGTTCGGCCGTATAGCCGTCCTTGTCCCTGAGCCCCAGCTGGCGAATACGCGCCTGGCAGCGGGGGCACTTCTCCCAGCGCACCTTCGGGCACTCGTCGCCGCCGATATGGATCAGCTCCGACGGGAACAGGCCGACCACCTCGTCCAGCACGTCCTCCAGGAATTCGAAAGTCTTCTCCTGCCCGGGGCACAGCACGTCGTCGGCCACGCCCCAACGACCCCAGACCTCGTACGGGCCGCCCGTACACCCCAACTCGGGGTAGGCGGTCAGCGCCGAAAGCATATGGCCCGGCAGGTCTATCTCGGGGATCACCGTAATGGCGCGGTCGGCCGCATACGCCACGATGTCGCGGATCTCGTCCTGCGTATAATAACCGCCGTAGGGCGTATTGTCGTAGTTGTCCCACTCCTTGCGGATCATGGTTTTCTTGCGGATGCTGCCCACGGTCGTCAGCTCAGGGTACTTTTTGATTTCGATGCGCCACCCCTGGTCGTCGGTCAGGTGCCAGTGGAAGCGGTTGAGCTTGTGGATCGCCATCACGTCGAGGTAGCGTTTCACCTCTTCGACCGAAAAGAAATGGCGCGC
>OGJV01000353.1_pt1 | contig 27978 bp, 23 predicted proteins | sample 1572271 | NCBI WGS metagenome assembly OGJV01 (sample SAMEA2582107, study PRJEB24529) | metagenome | biome: Human gut stool | place: China | collected 2011
GGCAACGGCGTCCCGCAGATGGGGCTCGCGCAGCGCGTGCAGTCATTCAAGCTATAAACTGCCAATGTTGGGGGTCGAGGGGGTCTCCCCTCGCGTTCTCTTGGGGGTTCCAAAGGGGGAGATTCTCTTTTGAAAGAGAACCTCCCCCTTTGCCCCGTGCAGCGTCATCGGCGCTGCTACCCCTCCCGCGCAGAGCACGGGATATTTTTCCTCAATTTTTCTAAAAAAGTGAAAGAAAACAAAAAATGACTGACCCTTGATCGCGATTACTGAACTACGATCAAGGGTCAGCCATGATGAATATTTGGATCTCTCATATTCTGTTTTCTTTCCTTCCTTTCTTCAATGATCTGGTGCCGAATATCACTTACTCCGGTTTCCACTCCTGCTATCTCAAACACCGCGGTTGCGGCGGTTTTACCTGAATGACGGTACACATCAGAGAGTGCTGCGCGATGGATATGATCGGAACCATTTGGGATCGCCTTTGTGAAGATCACTTGTACATTGGTCTCACCCTTTCTGTGCTTAAAGAATAGCAAGAATGAGCTCAAAAATCAAGCGGCGGAATGGATAAAGATGCGAGCGATATTTTGTGCGCAGGGCTGATTATTCGAAAACTGGCAGAAAATGCTTGCAGTTCATCCGGCACTTTAGTATAATAAAGCTGTTGGGCCGCCCGAAAGGGCAGCCCGTTTTCTTATTTTCGGAAATACACGGCGTCCCATTCCTCGCCGTTGGGGACGAGCGGCGGCTCGATGACAAGGCCACTTTTGCCGCCGCGCTTTCCCTCGACGAAGAGGAGCGAGGGCGCGGCGTCCGGCGATTTTGCGAGAAAGCGCAGGCGCTTGGGCTCGATGCCGTGACTCCGCATGGCGCAGAGCACGTCGGCGAGGCGCTCGGCGCGGTGAACGAGGGTGAAGCGCCCGCCATAGCGCAGCACACGCTGCGCCGCGGCGCAGACGTCGTCCAGTTTGCAGGAGGTTTCCTCGCGCGCGATTTGGCGCGCTTCGCCTTTGGCGCTCTCGCCGCTGCCGGCGGGAAAGTACGGCGGGTTCGAGATCACATAGTCGACGCTGCCGGCTTTCGGCAGGACGGAGACGTCGCGAAGGTCGCCTTCGTGGAAAGCGGCTCTGTCCGCCCAGCCGTTTTCGGCGAACGTCTTTCGCGCAAGCGCTGCCGCGGGCGCGGAGAGCTCAACATTTTCGATAAAAAGCGATTCCTCGCGCGCGAGCAGGAGCGTTCCGAGAAGACCGATCCCGCTGCCGAGGTCGCAGACCGTGTCGCCGCGGGACGGGCGGGCAAAGTAGGCGAGGCAAAAGCTGTCCGTCCCCGGAGGGAAGAGGGCGGTATCGTAATAAAAGCAGGGGCCGCGCGGCCAGAGCTCGTCGCGTTTTTCCATGTGATGACCCTTTCTGATGATAAAAATAAGGACGCGCTTTCGCGCGTCCTTATTTTTTAAGTACCCTTAGACCTTAGGCCTGGGAGATGGCGCCGTTGGGGCAGGTATCAGCGCAGGAGCCGCAATCCAGGCAGGCATTTGCGTCGATCTGATACTGGGAATCGCCCTGGGAAATAGCACCGACGGGGCAGGCGTCTGCGCAAGCACCGCAGCTGACGCAGGCAGAGCTAATCTGATAAGCCATAATTAGTACCTCCATAAGTTGATGACGCTATTATAGCATGTCAAAGCGAAAATGCAAGAGTCAGAATGCAGGAAAATATTGAATTTTCTGTGTCATTTGCGGCGTTTATTTTTGAATAAACCGGTCAAAAATGAAAGGACGAAAAGGAAGCGGAGGGTAGAGCAATGAATGACCGGAAATTCAGCCTGAAGGCTGAGCATGTGCTGCGCTGTGCGCAGGCGGCGGCGGGCGAGCTGGGGCACGGCTATGTGGGCTGCGAGCACCTGCTGCTCGCGATGCTGCGCGAGGAGGACGACGCGGCCTGCCGTGCGCTGAATGCCTCGGGCATCTACGAGCCGGCAGTGCGCGAGAGGATGATCGAAAAGCTGGGGCGCGGCACGGCGGAAAGATCGACCGTGCAGGGGCTCACGCCGCACGCGCGCTGCGCGGTCGAGCTGGCCGTCGGCGAGGCGATGCGCACGGGCGGCGGAGAGATCGAGGCGGGGCATCTGCTGCTCGGTATCCTGCGCGACAGCGGCAATATGGCTGTGCGGCTGCTGCGATCGCTGGGTGTGGATACCAAAAAGCTGTACAGCGACACGCTGCGCGCGATGAGCCTGTCGCCGCGCAAGCTCCCGCTGCCCGAGGTGCGTGCAAGCCGCGCGGAGGCGAAAAACGGCAAGACGCTCTTGGAATTCTCGCGCGATCTGACCGCGATGGCACGCGAGGGGCGGCTCGACCCCGTGATCGGGCGGGAAAAGGAGATCGCCCGCGCGCTGCGCATTCTGACGCGGCGGACAAAAAATAACCCCGTGCTCATCGGCGAGCCGGGCGTCGGCAAGACGGCTATCGCCGAGGGGCTTGCCGAAAAGATCGCGGCGGGCGACGTGCCGGAGGAGCTTATCGACAAGCGCATCCTGCTGCTCGACCTTTCGGGCATGGTGGCAGGGACAAAGTACCGCGGCGAGTTTGAAGAGCGCATCCGCGCCGTGCTCGACGAGGTGCGGCGCGACGGCAATGTCATTTTGTTCATCGACGAGCTGCACACCATTGTCGGCGCGGGCAGCGCCGAGGGGGCGGTGGACGCGGCGAACATCCTAAAGCCCGCGCTCGGGCGCGGGGAGATCCGCGTCATCGGCGCGACGACGCTCGAGGAGTACCGAAAATTCATCGAAAAGGACGCCGCGCTCGAGCGGCGCTTCCAGAGCGTGCAGGTCGGCGAGCCGGACGAGAAGCAGGCGCTGCAAATTTTGCAAGGCCTGCGGCCGAAGTACGAGGCGTATCACGGCCTTTCCATCGAGGACGAGGCCCTGCGCACGGCGGTGACGCTCTCAAAGCGGTATCTGCCCGACCGTTTTTTGCCGGATAAGGCTATCGACCTTATTGACGAGGCGGCGGCAAGCGTGAAACTGTCCGCGCGCAGCGCCTCGCCCGAACTGAAAGCGCTCGAAGAGAAGGCGAGCGCCGCCGCGCGGGACAAGGAGACTGCCATCCGCGCGCAGGACTATGAAAAAGCGGCGCGGCTGCGCGACGCGGAGGAGAGCTTCCGCGCGCAGGCGGCAGCTGAGCGGAAAAAACAGGCGCGCGAGGCGAAAAAGACCGCTGTGCGCGTGACGGCGGAGGACATCGCCGCCGTGGTGTCGAACTGGACGGGCATTCCGGTGACAAGGCTCAACGAGAGCGAAAGCGCGCGGCTTTTGACGCTTGAAGAAACGCTGCACGCGCGCGTTGTCGGGCAGGAGGACGCGGTGCGCGCCGTGGCGCGCGCCATCCGCCGCGGGCGCGTCGGCGTCAAGGATCCGGAACGGCCTGTCGGGTCGTTCCTCTTCCTCGGTCCCACGGGCGTGGGCAAGACGGAGCTCAGTAAAGCGCTCGCCGAGGCGGTATTTGGCAGCGAGGACGCGATGATCCGCATCGACATGAGCGAGTATATGGAAAAACACGCCGTCTCGCGCCTGATCGGCTCGCCGCCGGGCTACGTCGGCTACGACGAGGGCGGGCAGCTGACGGAAAAGGTGCGGCGCAAGCCGTACTCCGTTGTGCTTTTCGATGAGATCGAAAAAGCGCATGAGGACGTGTGGAACATCCTGCTGCAAATTTTAGAGGACGGCGTCGTGACGGACGCGCAGGGCCACAAGGTGGACTTTCGCAACACGGCGGTCATCATGACGTCGAACATCGGGGCGAAGAGCATCACGGCGGCGGGCACGCCGCTCGGCTTTGCGCCGGAGGAGCAGAAAAGCGCCGACGCGCAGTTCGCTGCCGTGAAGGCGGCGGTGATCACGGAGCTGCGGCGGACGTTCCGGCCGGAATTTTTGAACCGCGTGGACGAGACGATCGTCTTCCGCCGCTTATCGCGCGAGGACTGCGCCGAGATCGCGCGGCGGCTGCTTGCGCAGACGGTTTCCCGCGCCGCGGCGCTCGGCATCACGCTTGAGGCGGACGAGGACTGCGCGGTCTCCCTCGCCGAGCGGGGCTACGATGTTTCCTACGGCGCGCGTCCCCTGCGGCGGCTCATCCGCGGCGAGGTGGAGGACGCGCTCGCGACCTGCCTTTTGGACGGCACGCTCGCAAGCGGCGACACGGCGGTTTTGGCGGCGGAAAACGGCACGCTCTGCGTGCGCCGGCGGGAGAAAGCGGCGGCCGCCGCCCTCGGCGACGTCGGTGCGCAGAAGGCGTGAAAAAAGGGACGCATCAGACAGAAGACCCGACCGATGGATGCTCATCGGTCGGGTCTTCCTGCTTGTGTACGGATTTTTTGCGGTCGAATGATGCGAGGCCTTTTTGCCCTTGAAGGGATGAAGCCGGCTTGGCAAACCGGAAGCTGTTAAAGAGGACGATTCCAATATTCTACAGCATTTCCGTTCACGTCATAAAAAGTAATGCTGCCCGCATTGATCGGCAGGACGATCGCAAAGGGCTGATCGCTGTCGATATCGATCGCTTGTTTGGCGCGGCCATCATCGATTTGAAGCTGCTGCACCTGCTGCTGATTCATGGAAATCAATGCGCGCTCATTAGCACCCTCTGTGGTGAACTCTGCAATTCCTTCCTGGATCTCCGAGAGTTTTCCACCCGCGCGGAAGAAATATCCGAAGGAAAGTCCCGGGCGATTGACATAGACGGAAAAAGTGTGGTCGCTCATGTCCTGCGGATAAGAAATATATGCAGCCATCGTGTCAGAAACACTTCCATCGACCGCCCAATCCTCCTTGATCTTCTGCGACGAACGAATGTCTGTTTCCAGATTGCCCGACGCTATGCCAATGTCGCTGCTTATATAAAGAAAACCAACAAATACGCTGCAAACGAGAAGAATCCCTATCACAGTTTTAAGAACGACCTTTTTCATGGCTATCAAAACTCCTTAGCAGATTCCCAATTTTTTGCCTCGGATGCGCGCCTCCTCATTCAAAGCGCTCAACGGTCGTTGCGAGGTCGTAGCTTGCCTTGAGCGCCTTGAGCTTTGCCATCGGCTCGCCTGCGGAGTGCTTGTCGAGCGCGGCGCGGTCGCGCCAGTGCTCCACGAGCAGCACGCAGTTTTCCCCGGCAAGAGGCCGGTAGTAGTCGTACTGCATGCAGCCCTCTTCCGCGAGGACGGCGGCGCGCAGGCCACTTCGCTCCATCTCTGCTGCAAAGTCTGCGGCCTTTTCGCCGCGATAGAGAACGTGAAGTAAAATGCCTTCCATAAAGTAACGCTCCTTTCCTGTTTGTGCGTATTATGATACGTCGATCATTTCGAGGTATTTGTAGCCGTTTTCGGCAATGTGGTCCTTGCGGCCCTGCAAATTGTCGCCGAGCAGCAGATCGAACGAGTGCGCCGTCGCCTCCGCATCCTCGGGCATGACCTTGATGAGGCGGCGCGTTTCGGGGTTCATCGTCGTGAGCCACATCATTTCGGGGTCGTTTTCGCCGAGACCCTTCGAGCGGTCGACCTTGCAGCGCTTGCCATCAAGGGCCTTGACAATGTCGTTTTTCTCCTTGTCCGTGTAGGCGAACCATGTCTTTTCACCGCAGGTGATCTCAAAAAGCGGGGTCTCGGCGATGTAGACATAGCCCTCGCGAATCAGCGTCGGGCAGAGGCGGTAGATCATCGTCAGGATGAGCGTCCGGATTTGGAAGCCGTCGACATCGGCATCGGTGCAGAGGATGACCTTGTTCCAGCGAAGATTGTTGATATCAAAGGCGTTCAGGTCCTTGACAAACTTGCCCGGCACCTCGACGCCGCAGCCGAGGACCTTCAAAAGGTCGGTGATGATCTCACTCTTGAAAATACGCGGATAGTCGGCCTTGAGACAGTTTAAGATCTTGCCGCGCACGGGCATGATGCCCTGAAACTCGCCGTCGCGCGAGAGCTTGACGCTGCCGAGGGCGCTGTCGCCCTCGACGATGTAGATCTCGCGGCGCGAGACGTCGCGCGTGCGGCAGTCGACAAACTTTTCGACGCGGTTTGAGATGTCGATGCTGCCGGAGAGCTTTTTCTTGATGTTCAGGCGCTGCTTTTCCGCGCTCTCGCGGCTTCTTTTGTTGATGAGCACCTGCTCGGCGATCTTGAGCGCGTCGACGCGGTTTTCGATGAAATAGGTTTCGAGGCGGGACTTCAGAAAGTCCGTCATCGCCTCCTGCACGAACTTGTTCGTGATGGCCTTTTTCGTCTGGTTCTCGTAGCTCGTCTGCGTGGAGAAGTTGTTGGAGACAAGAATGATGCAGTCTTCGATGTCTTGCCAGGCGATACGGGCTTCGCCCTTCTGGTATTTGTTGTTGTCCTTCAAATACTTGTCGATGGCGTAGACAAAGGCGGTCTTCGACGCCTTTTCGGGGCTGCCGCCGTGCTCGAGCCACGAGGAGTTGTGGTAGTGCTCGATGCGCTGTACCTTATTCGAAAAGCAGCACGCGCAGGAGAGCTTGACCTTGTATTCGGGCTTGTCCTCGCGGTCGCGGCCGCGGCGCTCCGTCTCCCAGAAGACGGGGGTGGTCAGGGCGTCTTCACCCGCGATCTCGGCGACATAGTCGATGATGCCGTTTTCGTAGACGAAGTCCTGCGTCTCAAAGTGGCCGGGGAGGACTTCATTTTTGAAGCGGAACGTGATGCCCGCGTTGACGACGGCCTGACGGCGCAGCGTTTCGACATAGTAGTCGGCGGGAATGTCGATATCGGTAAACACGTCGAGGTCGGGCAGCCAGCGCGTGCGCGTGCCGGTTTTGCGGCCGCGGTCGGTCGGCTCGATCCTGAGCTCATCGCCCTTTTTGCCCACGGGCTCGCCGCGTTCAAAGTGCAGGGAGTATTTGTTCCCGTCGCGCCAGACGGTCACGTCCATATAGCGCGAGGAATACTGCGTCGCGCACGCGCCGAGGCCGTTGAGGCCGAGGGAGTATTCGTAGTTGTCGCCGTCCAAGTTGTTGTACTTGCCGCCGGCGTAGAGCTCGCAGTACACGAGCTCCCAGTTGAAGCGCTTTTCCTTGGGGTTATAGTCCACAGGGCAGCCGCGGCCCATGTCCTCGACCTCGATGCTGTGGTCTAAGTAGCGGGTGACGGTGATGAGCTTGCCGTGGCCCTCGCGCGCTTCGTCGATGGAGTTCGAAAGGATCTCGAACACGGCGTGCTCGCAGCCGTCCAGCCCGTCCGAGCCGAAGATGACGCCCGGGCGCTTGCGCACACGGTCCGCGCCCTTGAGGGACGAGATGCTCTCGTTGCCGTAATTCGTTTTTTTTGCTTCTGCCATTGGGGTTTCTCCATTTCGCCGAAATTTACGATTCTGATCTTCAAACACAAAACTTAGTACATTATACGATTTTTTGACCACAATGGCAAGTGGCCGCGGCAGATTTTTGCCTTTGGCGGGAAAATGCAGAAATTCGCGGGAATTTCTGCGCCAATTATGCCGAAAGACGTCGAGCATAACCAATTGTCAACCGGCGGAAACGCACTGGAACAACAAAGTTATTCACAGTTTCCACAGAGTTTTCCACATCGTTATGTCAACAGAATAACCGCGCATAAACCATGAATGGACACACTTCCCGAGTCTTCGCGCCGCAAACGATGGGGAAAGTAAATTTCGTCAATTTGCCCCCTTGACCGGATTTACAAAAGCGGACGCGAAAAAAGGGAATGCCGCGGTATCTCTCCTTTTTTACAGCAGCATCAGGATAACGCCATACACGACGCTTGCGAGCGTGCCGAACACGATGACCGGCCCCGCGACGATGAACATCTTTGACGCCATGCCGGTGATGAAGCCCTCACTCTTAAAGTCGATGGCGGGGGAGACAACGGAGTTGGCAAAGCCCGTGATCGGCACGAGCGTGCCGGCCCCGGCAAAGCGCGCGATGGAATTGTAAAGGTTTAAGCCTGTTAAAAGTGCGGAGAGGAAGATGAGGCAGATCGAGGTCGCCGTGCCTGCGTCCGCCTTTGCAAGGCCGAGCGAGAGAAAGCCGTTCTGGATGAGCTGGCCGAGCGCGCAGATCGCGCCGCCGATGAAAAAGGCAAAGGCGGTATCCTTGAAAATGGGCGATTTGGGCGCAAGGCGCTTGACATACTCCTGATATTCCTGAGGCGTCATATCCATGAAGAATCACTCCTTTTGTCGTAGTGTTTGCGGGAAATGGACGAAATATCCGCGCGATACCGTCTTGCGCGCGGCGAGGTTTGTGTTACAATGGGCGAGGACATTTTTGCAAAGGAGTTGACGCGATGCGACCGCTGGGACTGTATCTCCACATTCCGTTCTGCAAGGCGAAGTGCATTTACTGCGACTTCTACTCGCTTCCTCATTCGGAGGAGAAGATGGACGCCTACACCGCGGCCTTGCAGCGCGATCTGATGCGCTGGGCGGATCAGGCGAAAGGCCATACCGTTGACACGATCTACTTTGGCGGCGGCACGCCGAGCTATCTCGGCGCAGACCGGCTCTGCCGCATTTTAGAGACGGTCTGCGCCCATTACCGCGTGGACAAAAACGCTGAGATCACGACCGAGGCGAATCCCGATAGCGCACGGGAGGTATCAGCACTGCGGCAGCTCAGAGAAGCGGGCTTCAACCGCATTTCACTCGGGATGCAGTCGGCGAGCGACGACGAGCTGCGCCTGATCGGGCGCGTCCACACGCATAAAGAGACGGTCGAGGCCGTGCGCGCCGCCCGCGCGGCGGGCTTCGGCAATGTGAGCCTCGATCTCATCTACGGCCTACCCGAGCAGACAATGGCGCACTGGCGGGAAAACCTGCAAGCGGCGATCGCTTTACGGCCTGAGCACCTTTCCTGCTATGGGCTCAAGATCGAGGAGGGCACGCCGCTCGACCGCAAAAAAAACACCCTGCGCATCCCCAGCGACGATGAACAGGCGGAGGAGTACCTTGCAACGGTCGAGCTGCTCAAAAAGGAGGGCTACGCGCAGTATGAAATTTCGAACTTCGCGCGTCCCGGGCGCGAGTCGCGCCACAACCTCAAATACTGGACGATGCAGGAGTATCTGGGCTTCGGTCCTGGCGCGCATTCGGACTTCGGCGGGCGGCGCTTCGCCTACGCGCGCGACTTGAATGCTTACATCAAGGGTGAGGAGCACCTTTCCGAAAGCGCATGCCCCGCGGAACGCGAGCGCGAAGAAGAACGCGTCATGCTTGCCCTGCGCACCGCGCGGGGGCTCGACCTGTCGGCGCTCAAGGAGGACACGCGGGACGCCGAGGCAGTGCTCGAAGAGTGCGCGCACCACGGCCTTTCCCAAAAGGAAAACGGCCGCTGGCGGCTGACGCCGCAGGGCTTTCTAGTGTCAAACGCCGTCATCGTGCGGGTGCTCGAGGCGCTTTCCCTCTAAAATTTTGCGAAAAAAGTGGAAACTTTTTCCGCGTTTTCGCGTCTTTACTTATGGCAGGGTATCTGCTATACTGTGTTATGTTTACCAATTCAAGGCATTTTCAGCAAGGAGGCAAATCGTGAAATCCATTATCCGTAAGTTTTTGTCGCTGTCGCTGGCAGTCGTGCTGGCGGCGGCTCCGCTCAACGCCTTCGCGTCTGACGCGCTCGGCGACGATCTGACGAGCTCAAATGTTGAGGTCAATGAGCGCACCGAGCTCAACGCCGGTACGTTCTGGAGCAATACCTACTCCGACCTTCGTCAGGAGAATTATGTGGTCTACTCGCCCAACGCACGCGTGAAGCCCATTGTGAGTAGCGGCAGCTACAGCACGCAGCTCTCGACCGTCTCGGCAGCAGCGCGCACGCTGGAGGCCGACGGCTACCGCGTGGTCGCGGGCATCAACGGCGATTATTACGACACCGCCAACGGCATCGCGCTCGGCAGCGTGATGAGCAAGGGCGTTTTCCGCAACATCTCCGGCAGCTATTATGCCCTCGGTTTCTACGACGACGGCACGGCGGTGATGGGCAAGCCCAACCTGCGCATCAACGCCGAGACCGACCGCGGCAGCACGTTCGGGATCACGGCCATGAACTATGTCCGCCAGACGTCGTTCGGTATCTTCCTGTATGACGACAGCTTCAATGCCCGCGGCACGATCGGCACGAGCGAGCCGGGCCTTGATGTCATCTGTTCGGTGGATCGCGGTGAGCTGGGCATCGGCGAGGAGCTGACGCTTCGGGTCGAAAGCATTGTCGAAAGCGGCGTGGACACCGCGGTCGGCAAGGGGCAGTATGTGCTGTCGGTCAACCTCAAGTCCAGCGAGAGCTATTTGACCTCCATGCGTGCGCTTCAGGTCGGCGACCGCATCACGGTCTCTGTCAGCGCGAGCGGCAGCGAGTGGAACGGCGTAACGAACATGATCGGCGCGCTCTATCAGCTGGTCGAAAACGGTCAGGTCTGCGCGGGCCTTGTCAACGGCAGCGCGCCGCGCACGGCTGTGGGCCTCAAGCGCGACGGCTCTCTTGTGATGTACACCATCGACGGCCGCCAGAGCGGCTATTCCATCGGCGCGACGCTGACGCAGGTCGCCGAGCGCATGGTCGAGCTCGGCTGCGTGACGGCGCTGAGCCTGGACGGCGGCGGCTCGACCGCGCTCGTCGCGACGCAGCCCGACAGCACGACGGCTTCGCTTGTGAACAAGCCCTCCGGCGGCAGCGAGCGCGCGGTGACGAACCACCTCTTCTTAGTGGCGGACAGCCGCCCGACGAACTCCGTGGGCCATGTGTATCTTGAAAGCGAGAGCACCCGCGTGCTCCCGAACGCGCAGGTCAAGCTGACCGCGACGGCGCTCGACACGAACTATATCCCCATGGCAAATTCCAATGTCTCCCTGCGCGCGGATAAGGGCACCATTGACGGCAATATCCTGACCGCGCCCGCCTCCGGCACCGTGACGGTGACGGCGAACGCGGGCGGCGCGAGCGCGCAGACGAAGATCGATGTCATCACGCAGCCCGACAGCATCAGCGTCAAGCAGAACGGCAAGGCCGTGAGTGCTATCACGCTCAGCGCGGGCGAGACGGCGACGCTGACCGCCTCGGCGATGTACCGCCATTTGCCGGTGCTCGGCGACAACAAGGGCTTTACCTGGACCGTGCAGGGCAATGTCGGCACGATCGAAAACGGCGTGTTCACGGCGTCCGGCAGCATCGGCAGCGGCAGCGTGACGGCGAGCCTCGGCCGCATTTCCGTGACGGTCCCTGTGACGGTGACGGCGCGCGCCCTGCGCACGCTCGACGGCTTTGAGACCTCGTTTGCGACCGCGACCGGCACGCGTGCGATGCTCTCCTACAACAGTGAGATGACCCGCGTGCACAACGGCTACGCCTCCGCACGGCTTGACTATGCGATCGGCAGCGAGGGCAACGCCTACATCGGCCTCAACTATGCCATTCCTTCAAATTACGACCAGCTCAACTTCTGGGTCTACGGCGACAATAGCGGAGCGCAGCTCGCGCTGGTGACGGATACTGGCAGCGTGAACCTGGGAGCGCTCAACTTCTCCGGCTGGAAGCTCCTGACGGCGAACCTCGGCGCGGCGACCGCGATCACGGGCATGATCGTCTCTTCGGACACGGAGCTTATCAGCGCCGTGTACCTTGACCAGCTCGTGCTCTCCTACGGCGGCCTGACCGATACGACCGCGCCGAAGCTCTCGCTCCAGTACAATGCGGCGAGCAACACTGTGACCGGCACGGTGAAAGATGACATCGACGGCGCGGCCATCCCGACCATTCGCGTGACCTACGACGGCAAGAGCTACACGTCCTACACCTATGACCAGTCCAGCGGCGCGCTGAGCATTACGCTTCCCGCGGCGGACGGCGCACAGCACCGCGTGAGCGTGGTCGCGGGCGACGCGAGCGGCAACCTGAGCCGCGCGGGCGTGAACGCCGGTACGTCGAGCGCGACGCCGGCCTTTGCCGATATGCAGGACCACTGGGCGAACGATGCGGTGGCGTACCTCAAGCGCAGCGGCATTTCGAACGGCTCGAACGGTAACTTCCTGCCGGATACGAACATCAGCCGTCAGGAATTTGCCGTGCTGCTCGCGCGTTACTTAGGTTCTTCGCAGGATCATTCCTCCGTGCAGCTCCCGTTTGCCGATACGAATGAGATCGCATCCTGGGCGCTGAACGGCGCGAAGGCGATGTACTCGCTCGGCATCATCAAGGGCAGTTCCGACGGCTCGGGCAAGCTCTACTTCAACCCCACGGCCAACGTGAGCCGCCAGGAGGCGGTGGCGATGCTCGGTCGCCTGACCGAAAAGGGCTACGCCCAGGGCGCGCTCAAGTTCACCGACAGCAGCGCGATCCAGTCGTGGGCGGCTGAGTACGTGAGCACGCTCAGCGAGATGGGCATCCTCACGGGCTTTAGCGACGGCTGCTTCCGCCCGGGCGGCGCGATGACGAGGGCACAGGTGGCGACAGTCTTATATAAATTCTAAAACGAAAGGGAACGGCAAAGCCGTTCCCTTTCATTTTAGAGGGGGATTGCAGGCCGCTGCGCGCATAATTCGCCCGCCGTCGGCGGGCGAATTCCACACTTGCGGCCTGAGAAGAGTCATTTCCAACGCGCATGTCGTTGGAAATGACGGTCAAAATTATTTCGCGTCTGCGGACGCGAAAGTCTGCGACGCTTGGGTGCGGTGGGCTGTTTCACGCCCGCAGGGCGCGAAATGCGCCGGGGGAGTGCGTGCGGTGGGCTGTTTCGCGCCCGCAGGGCGCGAAATGCGCCGGGGGAGTGCGTGCAGGGCGCTGTTTTGCGCTCGAAGAGCGCAAAATGCGCGCTTTTTAGAATGCTGTTTTGCGCCCGGTGGGCGCAAAAGGCGCATCTTTCGCTTTGATGAGGCTTAGATAGGACATTGAACGCTGCTTTTTTGCGGAAAATGCGCAAAAAGGGACTACCTTTTTGCGCGGCGGCGTGCTATGATAACTCTGTATTGATATCTGTATGAAAAAGGAGGCGGAGAGAATGAAGCGCGCGGGGAAACTGCTGGTGATCGGATTATTTTCACTGCTGCTTTCGGGCTGCATGTTCACGACGCCGGAGACGTCGCTCTACCGCCTGCCGAAGCTCGCGGGCGAGTATGAGTCGCTCGAATCGCAGATCGACGCGCTGCTCACAAACGGCGCGGAGTATGCCGCGCCCACGTCGGGCAGCAATTTGCAGAGCGTGCAGATGATCGACCTCGATGGTGACGGCAGCGAAGAGGCGGTGGCCTTCTTCCGCCGCGCGAGCGACAAAAAGCCGATGAAGATCTACATCTTCAAAGCCGACGGCGACAGCTACGAGCGCTACGCCGTGATCGAGGGCGTATCGAGCCAGATCTACAGCGTGAACTACGCGGATCTGGACGGCGACGGGCGCAAGGAGATCCTGGTCGGCTACAAGAGCAGCTCGGATGTGCAGGGGCTTGCCATCTATCCGCTCTCTCCCGGCACGCCGGAGTCGCTTTTGACGACGGGCTATTCCCGTTACGCGAACCTCGACATGAACGGCGACGGGAAGCAGGAACTTTTAATTATTTGCAGCGACGAAGAGAGTACGGCGCGCGTCGATTACTACGACTGGGATGACGGCGCGCTGCACGCGAAGTCCTCGCTGCGCCTGTCCGCCTCGGTGGCGGAGCTGAGCCGCCTGACGGACGGCACGCTGACGGGCGGGGAGAACGCGCTGTTCGTCACGGGCGTGACGGGCGACAACCTGACCGTGACGGACGTGCTGGCGCTCAAGGGCGGGCGGCTGCAGAACATCGCCCTCGGCGCGGACGCAAATCAGGTACCCGCGGAGGAAATTTTCCTCGGCCTTTTCCCGCGCGATGAAAACAGCGACGGCGTGACCGAAGCGCCGAAGACGCGTCCCTTGCAGCGCTTTGACCGCGAGAGCGAGCTGCAGTATTACGTTGTCTGGGAGCAGTACAGCATCGACGGCACGGTGACGGACGTGCAGAGCTGCTTCCACAATGTGGCGGACGGCTGGAGCCTTGTGCTGCCGGACGAGTGGGACAAGGACCATCTGACCGTCGAGCGCAGCGCGGGCAGCGGCGAGACCGCTGTGTCCTTCTACCGCGCGGGCGAGGGCGGACTGAGAGAGAAACTGCTCACCGTCTACACCCTGACGGGCGAGGCGCGCGAGGGACTTGCCAACATCGGCAGCCGCTTTGTGCTCACGCAGCAGGTGGAGGCGGTATACGCCGCACGGATCGGCGATGCATGGAATATCACGCTTGATGAGCAATCGCTGCGCGAGCGCTTCTCGCTCATCACGGCGGAATGGACGATGGGAGACAACTGAGAGGAGAAACGATATGAAAAAAGTGCTGGTGCTGGAGGATGAAGCCAGTATCCGTAGTTTTATTGTCATCAATTTGCAGCGTGCGGGCTACGAGGTCGTGGAGGCTGAGTGCGGCGAGGAGGCGCTTCAAAAATTGCAGGAAAATCCCGACACGAAGCTGTGCCTGCTCGACATCATGCTGCCGGACATCGACGGGTTCGAAGTCTGCCGCCGCATCCGCATGTCGAACGCGCAGGTCGGCATCATCATGCTGACGGCGCGCACGCAGGAGATGGACAAGGTGACGGGCCTGATGACCGGCGCGGACGACTATGTGACAAAGCCGTTTTCGCCCGCCGAGCTCACCGCACGCGTGGACGCGCTGCTGCGCCGCATGGGCGAAAACACGCCGGCCACGCATACCGGAGAGTTGTATCAGCCGCCGTTTCTGCTGAACCTGACGAACCGGACGCTTGAAAAAAACGGCGAGCGCGTCAAGCTGACGCAGATCGAGTACGCGATCGTCAAGCTCTTTATGGAAAACAGCGGCAAGGCGCTCGCGCGCGAGGAAATTCTCGACGCCGTGTGGGGCAAGGGCTACTTTGGCGAGCTCAAGATCGTGGACGTGAATGTCCGCCGCCTGCGCCTCAAGATCGAAGATGACGCGCAGGAGCCGAAGTACATCTCCACCGTGTGGGGCTTTGGTTATAAATGGACGGTGTGAGCGCACCGAACGAAGGAGGGGCAGCGATGCCGGACAATCGAAAAGGCTTTGCTTCGGCGCTGCACATCCGTGGCCTTCGTCAGCGGTGGATGTTTTCGGCGGTGCTGCCGATCTTGCTGCTGCTGGTGCTGGCGGTGGCGCTTTTCAGCGTGGGCGTGCAGGAATACTATTACAATGCGATGCGCTCGGGCCTTGAGAGCCGCGCGCGTATCGCGGCGGAGACCTTCACGGGCTACGGCGTGAAGAGCTACAGCGAATATTACCGCCTCGCGTCGTACTCCGCCGAAACGTTTGAAGAAAAGGACACGATCGAGCTCCAGTTCATCAACACGAACGGACGCGTGCAGGTCTCGTCCTACGGGCTGACGGCGGGCACGCTGCCCGGCACGAGCGACGTTGACAGCGCGATCGGCGGTAAAATGGCGTCGTTTCAGGGCCGCGATCCGCAGACGGGGGAGAATATCCTCGCGGTGTCGTATCCGCTGTTTTTTAACTCCCGCGTCGTCGGCGTGCTGCGGTACGTGACATCGCTGCGCGAGGCGCAGCATCGCGTGTTGGTCGAGTCGCTGCTCGCTTCGGCGGCGGCACTCGTGTGCATGGCGCTGATTGCGGCGTCGAATGCTATTTTTATCAACAACGTCGTCCAGCCCGTCGCAGTCGTGAGCGACGCGGCACGCCGCATTTCGGGCGGCAGCTACGGCATCATGATCGAGAACCACTACCGCGACGAGCTCGGCGAGCTGGTCGACAACATCAACGACATGTCACTCAAGATCAGCCAGGCCGAGAAGATCCAGCAGGAATTCATCTCGTCGGTCTCGCACGAGCTGCGAACGCCGCTGACCGCCATCAGCGGCTGGGCGGAGACGCTCTCTGCCGACCCCGGCGCGAACATCGACCAGACGAAGCGCGGCCTCGGCATCATTTTGAAAGAGTCCCGCCGCCTGACGACAATGGTCGAGGAGCTGCTCGAATTCACGAAGATGCAGGACGGGCGCTTCACGCTGCGCGTGGAGAGCGTCGATCTTGCCAGCGAGCTCGAGGACGCAATCTACACCTATTTCGAGCTCTTCCGGCAGGAGGGCATCGAGGTCAGCTACAAGGGCCCTGACGAGGATGTGCCGCCGATCGTGGCAGACAGCGAGCGCATGAAGCAGGTCTTCTGCAATGTGCTCGACAACGCGGCCAAGCACGGCGGCGCGGGAAAGCGCATCGACGTGAGCGCCGCGTGCGAGGATGGAAAATTTGTCATCCGCGTGCGCGACTACGGCCCCGGCATCCCGGAGGAGGAGCTGCCGTTCGTCAAGCAGAAATTCTACAAGGGCTCGTCGAAGGCACGCGGCAACGGCATCGGCCTTGCCGTGTGTGACGAGATCGTGCGCCTGCACGGCGGCACGTTCGACATCGCCAACGCCGAGGGCGGCGGCGCGGTCGTGACGATCTCGCTGCCCATGTCGTAAAAAATAGAACGGGTGTTGCATTCTTGCAAAACCCGTGGTATGATATCGCATAGAAAAAGGAGAACCATTCATGGCAGAAGAAGCAAAAAACAAGGCTTCCGCGTCCAAGTTCCGCACGAGCATCGGCGGACAGGCGTTGATCGAGGGAGTTTTGATGCGCGGTCCGGGCAAGCAGGCTATTGTCGTCCGCTCGCCGGACGGGCTGGTCGAAAAGGTCGAGGAGCTGACGCTCGTGCGCGACAAGTACCCCGTTTTGGGCTTACCCATCATCCGCGGCGCGGTGACGTTCGTCGATTCGATGGTCAAGGGCGTCAAGGCGCTGATGTTTTCGGCGGACTATTTCCCCGACGAGGACGTCGCCGAGCCGAGCAAATTCGACCAGTGGCTTGAAAAAAAGCTCGGCAACGAAAAAATGCAGAAATTCATCACGGCGCTGGCGGTCTTTCTGTCGCTGGGGCTGACGATCCTGTTCTTTTTCCTGCTGCCGACGTTTCTGGCCGGCTTTATCGACCCGTATATCAAGAGCGCGGCGGTGCACAATCTGGTCGAATCCGTCATCAAGCTCGTGATCTTCTTCGCTTACATGATCCTGTGCTCCAAGCAGAAGGACATCTACCGCGTGTTCCAGTACCACGGCGCGGAGCATAAGACGATCTTCTGCTACGAGGCGGGGCTGCCGCTGACGGTCGAAAACTGCCGCATCCAGCCGCGCCACCATCCGCGCTGCGGCACGAGCTTTCTCTTTGTGGTCGTGGTCGTGTCGATTTTAGTCTCGAGCCTTGTCTTCAGCTTTGTCAACTGGCGCAACATGTGGGTGCGCATGGCGCTGCACCTGCTGCTGCTCATTCCAATCGTGGGCGTGACGTATGAGTTCAACCGCTACGTCGGCGGGCACGACAACAAGGTGACGCGCTTTCTGGCGCGTCCGGGCCTGTGGCTGCAAAACTTTACGACCAACGAGCCGGACGACAGCATGCTCGAGGTCGCCATCCGCGCGCTCGAGCTGGTCATTCCCGAAGAAAAAGGCAAGGATGCGTGGTAAGCATGGCAACGACGTATAATAATCTCTATCTGGATCTGCGCACGGAGCTGAGGCGCGCGGGCGACGAGGAGGCGACGCAGTCGGCGCGCGAGCTCGTCTGCGCTGCGGCGGCAAAAACGCGCGAGGAGCTGGTGCGCGACGGCTCACTCTACGCCTCGCCCGAGGTGGAGAAGAGTGCGCGCGAGCTCGTCAAGCGCCACCTGGCGGGCGAGCCGGTGGCGTATCTCATCGGCGAGTGGGAGTTCTATGGTCTGCCGCTCGACATTTCGCCCGCGGTGCTCATCCCGCGCCCGGATACCGAGGTACTGGCGACAAAGCTCATCGACGCGGCGCGCGGCGCGGGGGCCTGCCGCATTCTGGATCTCTGTGCGGGCAGCGGATGCATCGGCCTTGCCGCGGCGGCAAACCTGCCGAACGCGCGTGTGCTGCTCGGCGAATATGACGAAGAGGCGCTCAAGATCTGCCGGCAGAACATCCGCCGCAACCGCTTGACGGCGCGGGTGGCAAGCCTGAAGATCGACGCGCGGGAAAAGCCCGCGCGCACGCTGGGCGAGTTCCAGTTTCTGGTCAGCAACCCGCCGTACATCCCGAGCGCGGACATCGACACGCTCGACGCTTCCGTGCGCGAGCACGAGCCGCGCCTTGCGCTTGACGGCGGCGCGGACGGGCTCGACTTCTACCGTGTGATCTGCGAAAAGTGGCGCGATGCCCTGTGTGAAAACGGCATGCTCTTTTTCGAGGTCGGCATCGGGCAGGCGGATCAGGTGCTGCGCATCATGCGCTCGCACGGCTTTGGCGACATTCAGATCGTCAAGGACCTCAACAACATCCCCCGCGTGGTGTACGGCACGCGCGTGGAGACCATTTGAAGCAAATTTAGTTTACATAAAGAATCGGGAGGAACGCGAACATGGCAGAAAAGTCTCAGACGAAGGCAGCTGCGGCGATGGCCGACGACAAGAAGCGGGCGATCGAGACCGCGATGCAGCAGATCGAGCGCACCTACGGCAAGGGCTCGATCATGCGCTTTGGCGACAACACCGTGAGCAATGTGGAGGCCATCTCCACGGGCTCGCTGGCGCTCGACCTGGCGCTCGGTATCGGGGGCCTGCCCAAGGGCCGTATCATCGAAATTTACGGGCCTGAATCCTCCGGTAAGACGACGCTGGCGCTGCATGTGCTCGCCCAGGCGCAGAAGGCGGGCGGCGAGGTCGCGTTCATCGATGCCGAGCACGCGCTCGACATCACCTATGCCCGCGCGCTTGGCGTCAAGGTCGAGGATATGCTCGTCTCCCAGCCGGACACCGGCGAGCAGGCGCTTGAGATCACCGAGGCGCTCGTGCGCTCCGGCGCGATCGACGTCATCGTGGTCGACTCCGTCGCGGCGCTCGTGCCGCGCGCGGAGATCGAGGGCGAGATGGGCGACAGCTTTGTCGGTCTGCACGCGCGCCTCATGTCGCAAGCGCTGCGCAAGCTGACCGGCGCGGTCGGCAAAACGAACACCATCGTCATTTTCATCAACCAGCTGCGTGAAAAGGTCGGCGTCATGTACGGCAACCCCGAGGTCACGACCGGCGGCCGCGCGCTTAAGTTCTATTCGAGCGTGCGTATCGATGTGCGCCGCATCGAGGCGCTGAAAAACGGCAGCGAGATCATCGGCAACCGTACGCGCGCCAAGGTCGTGAAGAACAAGATGGCGCCCCCGTTCCGCGAGGCGGAGTTCGACATCATGTACGGCGAGGGCATCTCGCTCATCGGCGAACTGATCGACCTCGGCGTCAAGCTCGGATTGGTGCAGAAGAGCGGCTCGTGGTACTCGATGGGCGAAACGCGCATCGGTCAGGGACGCGACGCGGCCAAGCAGTATCTGAAAAACAATCCAGAGATCGCCGACAATCTCGAAGCGGAGATCCGCCGCAACTTCGACAAGCTGATGACGGGCCAGTCCCGCGTGGCGGCGAAGGCCGCGGGCCGCGCCGTAGACGTCAGCGCCGACGATTTCAAGGATGAAGATTGAGAAGATCGAACGATCGAAGCATAAGCAGGAGCGCGTTCTCGTGTATCTGGAGGGGGGGGACCTCCTCCGGATCACCGAGAGCGAGCTTCTGCGTTTCGGTTTATGTATAGGACTGGACATTGACGATAGGACTGTGGTAGAATTGCAGCAGTCCGGCGCGCGGAGCGAAACGCGCGTGCGCGCGGCGAACATGATCTCGTCCCGCCCGCTGTCAAGGAAAGAGCTTTCGAAAAAGCTCAGGGAAAAGGGGGCGGTCGAGGCCGACGCCGAATCGGCGTGCGACTGGCTCGAGGAGATCGGCGCACTCAACGACGCGGAGTATGCCGCAATGCTCGTGCACCATTACGGCGGCATGGGCTATGGCGAGGCGAAAATTCGCGACGAGCTCTACCGGCGCGGCGTGCCGCGCGAGCTGTGGGAGGACGCGCTGTCAAAGTCGCCCGACGCGCAGGAGGCCATCGCGCGCGTGATCGCGCAGAAGACAAAGGGCCGCGTGCTCGATGAAAAGGGGCGCAAGCGACTGTCCGACATGCTGCTGCGGCGGGGCTTTGCGTGGCGCGATGTGCGCGCGGCAATCGCCCAAATCAGCGAGAATGCGACAGAATTCGATTACGAAGAGTAGTCGTTTGGCTATTTTTTACAATTAGTTTACGATCAGGAGGGGTTCTATGCCCTATAACGTTTCTTTCATTTCCCTGGGCTGCGCCAAAAATCAGGTCAACTGCGAGCAGATGATGGCCACAGTGCAGCACGCGGGACACGACATCGTCTCCTCGCCCGAGGGGGCGGACGTGGCCGTGGTCAACACCTGCGGCTTTCTGGCCTCAGCCTGCGAGGAGGCCATCGATAATATCTTAGAGATGGCGGCGCTCAAGGCGGCGGGCAAGCTCAAAAAGATCATCGTGACCGGCTGCATGGCGCAGCGCTACAAGGACGATGTGCTCCATGAGCTGCCCGAGGTGGACGCGGTGCTCGGCACCGGCAGCTACGGCGAGATCGCCCGCGCGGTCGATGAGGTCATGGCGCCCGGCGGGCTGCGCCCCTGCTACATGGGCGACATTCAGAACTGCGTGCAGGGCGGCGCGCGCATCCTCTCCACACCCCCATGGTATGCGTACCTGCGCATCGCCGAGGGCTGCGACAACTGCTGTGCCTACTGCGTCATTCCGCGCCTGCGCGGCCGTTACCGCAGCCGCCCGATGAACGAACTTCTGGACGAGGCGAGCGAGCTTGCGTCCGCGGGCGTGAAGGAACTCATCGTCATCGCGCAGGACATCACGCGCTACGGCATGGACTTGAACGGCGAGCACCAACTTGCCGCACTCCTGCGTGAGCTGTGCAAGCTCGATTTCCACTGGATCCGCTTACACTACCTCTATCCCGATGACATCACCGACGAGCTCATCGACACGATTGCGCAGGAAAAGAAGATCGTGCCGTATCTCGATATCCCCATCCAGCACTGCAACGACGGCATCTTGAAGGCGATGAACCGCCGCGACACGAAAGAGAGCATCCGCAAGGTTTTCCACGACCTGCGCGCGCGCATCCCGGGCCTTGTGCTGCGGACGTCGATCATCGCCGGTCTTCCCGGCGAGGGGGAGCAGGAGTTCGAAGAGCTCTGCGACTTCCTGCGCGAGGAGAAGATCGAGCGCGCGGGCGTGTTCCCGTTCTCGCCCGAGGAGGGGACGAAGGCCGCGACGATGGAGCACGTTCCGATGGAGGAGGCCCAGCGCCGCACGGAGCTTTTAGTCGACGTGCAGAGCGATATCATCGACGAATACAATGAATCCGTCCTCGGCGATGTGCGCGAAGTGCTGTGCGAGGGCTGGAGTGAGGAAGCGCAGTCCTTTGTCGGCCGCAGCTACGCCGAATCCGTGGATATCGACGGAAAGATCTACTTTTCCGCAGAACGTGATATCATGGCAGGCGAGTTCGTCAATGTCCGCCTGACCGGCACGATGGACGGCGAGCTGACCGGCGAAGCGGTCGAATAAGTAAATGCCCCGCAGGGCAGGAGGAAAGAGAGATATGACAACTGCAAACAAATTAACGATCATGCGCATTGCGCTGATCCCTGTATTCTTAGTGGTGCTGTACCTGGACTTCGCGGGTGCGAGATGGTGGGCGCTCGCCATTTTCGCCGCCGCGTGTCTGACGGACTTTGCCGACGGCTACATCGCCCGCCACTATAATCAGATCACAAATTTCGGCAAGTTCATGGACCCGCTGGCGGACAAAATGCTCGTCATGGCGGCAATGTGCTACTTTGTCGAATGTGGGCAGATGCCCGGCTGGTGCCTCGCCATCGTGCTGCTGCGCGAATTTGCCGTCTCCGGCATGCGCCTTGTCGCCGTGGAGCAGGGGCGCGTCATCGCGGCCGCGTGGTCGGGCAAGGTGAAGACCGCCTCGACCATGGTGTGCCTGTGCCTGATGCTGGTGTTTGAGAGCAACCTTTTGAATGTCGTGTGCATCGCGGTCATCGTGGCGACGACCGTGTACTCCGGCATTGAGTATTTCGCAAAGAACCTCGACGTCTTCAAAGAGGCGGACTAAATCCGTTATTTCATCTTCTCAAAGGAGATCTATCATGTATTTATACAATTCCGCGACCCATAAAAAGGAAGAATTCAAGACCCATACGCCGAACCATGTGGAGATGTACACCTGCGGCCCGACCGTGTACCACTTTGCCCATATCGGCAACCTGCGCTCCTACATCATGGAGGATGTGCTGGAAAAGTACCTGCGCTTTTCGGGCTACAGCGTGAACCGCGTCATGAACATCACCGACGTCGGCCACCTGACGAGCGACGCCGACGAGGGCGAGGACAAGATGGTCAAGGGCGCTAAGCGTGAGCACAAGACCGTCATGGAGATCGCCAAGTTCTATACCGACGCGTTCTTCGCCGACTGCAAGAAGCTCAACATCAAGCGCCCCGACGTCGTCCAGCCCGCAACGGGCCTGATCGACGATTATATCAAGATCATCACGAAGCTGCTCGACACCGGCTATGCCTATATCGCCGGCGGCAATGTGTACTTCGACACGAGCAAGCTCTCTCGCTACTATATCTTCAACGACCACAACGAGGAAGACCTCGCCGTCGGCGTGCGCGAAGGCGTGGAGGAGGACGAGAACAAGAAGAACAAGAACGACTTCGTCCTCTGGTTCACGAAGTCCAAGTTCGAGGATCAGGCGCTCAAGTGGGATTCCCCCTGGGGCGTCGGATATCCGGGCTGGCACATCGAGTGCTCCGGCATTTCGATGAAGTACAACGGCGAATACCTCGACCTGCACTGCGGCGGCGTGGACAACGCCTTCCCGCACCACACGAACGAGATCGCGCAGAGCGAGAGCTACCTCGGTCATCCCTGGTGCCTCCAGTGGTGCCACGTGGCGCATCTCAATACCTCGCACGGCAAGATGTCTAAATCCAAGGGCGAATTTTTGACGGTCTCGCTGCTTGAGGAAAAGGGCTATGACCCGCTGGCGTACCGTTTCTTCTGCTTACAGAGCCACTACCGCAAGAGTCTTGTCTTCACGTGGGAAAACCTTGACAATGCGGTCGCCGCGTACAACAAGCTCATCGCGAAGATCGCGAACATCAAGGACGAGGGCGGCGTGGACGAGGCCGTTCGCGCCGAGTACCGCGCAAAGTTCATGAAGGAAATGGACAACGACCTCAACACCGCCATGGGCGTGACCGCGCTCTACGATGTGCTTAAGGCCAAGACCACGGGCGCGACGAAGCTCGCCATCATCGGCGACTACGACACGGTGCTGAGCCTCGACCTTCTCAAAAAGGCCGAAGCCGAGCGCGAGAAGAAGGAGAAGGCCGCGTCCCAGCAGAGCGCGGGCGGCTTCACGGTTGTCTCTGAGGACGGCACGGCGGACGAGGGCATCGAGAACCTGATCCGCCAGCGCGCGGAGGCCAAGAAGGCGAAGAATTTTGCCGAGGCCGACCGCATCCGCGACGAGCTCAAGACGCAGGGTGTCGAAGTGACCGATATGCCCGGCGGCGCAAAGTGGAAGCGCGTGTAAAAGAATTTTTTAGAAAACGCAGGCGCGGCGGACCATCCGCCGCGCCTGTCCGCCGCTTTGGGACAGAATAAGAAGCAGAGAAAAATCATCACGGAGGACGCCATGAGCAGAAAAGCGAGAAACCGCATGACAAGAGAGACCATCCCCGAGGGCTTCAGCGCCCCGATGGCGTTCGTCGATTTGCTCCCTGTCGTATTTTTCGGCCTCTCCGCGGTGAAGGCGGGGAACCTGTTCCACAGCGGACTGTTTGTAGCGGGTGCGGTAGTCTGCCTGCTCTCGGGTGTTGTGAAGGTGGGATGGAAGCTCATTGCGGCCGTCTCCCAAAGAAACATCTGGCCGATGTTTGTGCAGATGCGCGTCCTGATGCCGGTCGGCTTTTTGACGATGTTCGCGGCACTGATCGTAGACCGCGCAGGGCTGAACGGGGAAGCGATGCTTGCAAAGCTGAGCGGTTTTCCGGCATGCCTTTTCCTCCTTGCGGGCGCGCTTGGGATGATTTTGATGCTCGTTTTCGCGTTCCGGATGGATTCGAGCGACCCGAAGGTGAACTGGATGGAGCAGACCGCCAACAGCCTTGCGCAGATCTGCTTTTTCATCGGGCTGATGCTGCCTGGCGCTCTGCATCGAAAGAAAAGAGCCGCCTGTGGACGGCTCCTTTTGCATCAGGCTATGAAGATAAATGAATGTGAGCGCTGTTTCAATGAATATCGAAAATGAATCAAGGTAAAGGATATTATTCAATAGTCGCAATGCGCAGAGGGGAATTTTACTCGCTTTTTGGCGGCGGATATGATATGCTTTTCCCAAATGATGGTCAGAAAGGACAAGGTTTCCATGATCAATATTTTCGATATGATGGGGCCGGTGATGGTCGGTCCGTCCTCGTCTCACACGGCGGGCGCGGCGCGCATCGGCAATATGGGAAGAACGCTGCTCGGCGAAGAGGTGGCGCGCGCGGACATCGGCCTGTACGGCTCGTTTGCTGAAACGGGCTTCGGCCACGGCACGGACCGCGCGCTTTTGGCGGGACTTCTCGGCATGAAGCCGGACGACCTGCGCATCCCGAACGCCTATGAAGAGGCGAACCGCGCGGGTATGGCGTATTCGTTCCGCACGGTGGAGCTGCGCGACGCGCACCCCAACACCGCGCTTTTGGAGTTGACGGGCAAAAGCGGCAAAAAGCTGACGCTTCAGGCGGCGTCCATCGGCGGCGGCGCGATCGTCGTCAACAAGATCGACGGCATCGACGTAAACTTTACGGGCGACTTCAACACGCTGATCGTCCGCAATCAGGACGAGTCCGGCTCGGTCGCGGCAATCACGTCGATTTTAAGTCAGGTGCACATCAACGTGGCGAACATGAGCGTGAACCGCCATCGCCGCGGCGGTGACGCGCTGATGGTCATTGAAACGGATCAGCACATCAAGCCCCGGCAGGTGGAATTTCTCTCGGAGCTGCCGGGCATCCTGAGCGTGACCTATTACGATAAGGAGGACGATGAAGATGGCGCTGGATTCGATGAAGGAAATCTTTGAGCGCTCGGCGCGGGAGAATATCCCGTTCTGGGAGATCGTTTTGCAGTATGATATGGAGGAGCGTCAGGTGAGCCGTCAGGCCTCGATGGCGAAGATGCTGTCGACCTGGCAGGCCATTCAGGATGCGGCGGACTCCTATACCGGCACGCAGCGCAGCGTGAGTGGTCTGGTCGGCGGCGACGGGCTCAAGATGCGCCTGTACGCGCGCCGCGGAGAGAGCATCGGCGGTGAATTCATGGACGAGGTCATCGTGCAGGCTATCTCCATGGCGGAGTCGAACGCCTGCATGCGCCGCATTGTGGCAGCACCGACGGCGGGCTCGTGCGGCGTGGTGCCGGCGGTGCTGCTGCCGCTGTGCGAGCGCGAGCATTACACGCAGCACGAGCTGCTTGAGGCGCTGTATGTCGCCTCGGGCATCGGCGCGGTGATCGCGTACCGCGCGAGCATCTCCGGCGCGGCGGGCGGCTGCCAGGCCGAGATCGGTACGGCGTCGGCCATGGCGGCGGGCGCGCTCGTGTCGCTGCGCGGCGGCACGAATGAGCAGATCGGCCACGCCGTGGCGATGGCGCTCAAAAATCTGATGGGCCTTGTGTGCGACCCCGTTGCGGGCCTTGTCGAGGTCCCGTGCGTCAAGCGCAACGTCATCGGCGCGGTGAACGCGATCTCCGCGGCGGATATGGCGCTCGCGGGCATCGAGAGCCGCATCCCCGTCGACGAGGTCATCGACGCGATGGGCGAGGTCGGACGGCGCATGCCGGTCGAGTTCCGCGAGACGGCGCTCGGCGGTCTGGCCGCAACGCCGACCGGTAAGGCGGTCAAAGAACGCATGCCGCACGGCGCGCAATAAGTATCGTTCAATAAAGTGAGAAAAATGACTTCCGTTCAGGGAAAACCTGAACGGAAGTCATTTTTTATAAACCGCACAGAGATACGGGTTGTTCCGGATTTATTGATGGGCATAAATTTATGAAGCTTATATAGATAATCAATCGATGATTTTGAAGCAATTTGTTGAAAATGCCTTAAAAGATACGGTATAATCGCCGTCAGGATTAGATAGGAGGGCAACCATGAAACCTGACACAGAAAAGATCCTGAGCATTCTTGCCTCGCATGAGAATGACCCATCGAATCTCATCGCGATTTTGCAGGATGTTCAGGCGGAGTACAACTATTTAAGCGAAGCAAACCTGACGCTTATCGCTGACACGCTCGGATTAAGCGTGTCGAAGGTGTACAGTGTGGCGACGTTCTACGAGAACTTCTCGCTCGAAGCCAAGGGGAAGCACATTGTCAAGGTCTGCGCGGGCACGGCGTGCCACGTGCGGAAGTCCGGGCCGATTTACGATGCGATCTATGAGTATCTGGGTCTGCACGGAAAGAAAAAGACCTCGGACGATGGCCTCTTCACGCTCGAAACGGTCGCGTGTCTCGGTGCCTGCGGTTTGGCGCCGGTCATGACCGTGGACGGCGAGGTGCATGCCAAGATGGACCCCGAGCGCGCCATCGAGCTGCTTGAGTCCATCCGCAAAGAGGAGGTGCGAGCGTGAGCAAGCTGACAAGAGAAGAATTCCGCGTCCTGCGCACAAGAGCGGAGCACGACCTCGCGCAGAGCCGCGAGGTGCCGTCTATCCTCATCTGCGCGGGCACGGGTTGCATCGCCGGCGGCGCAATGAAAATTTACGACAATTTCAGATCCGAGTGCGAGGCGCGCGGGCTGAAGGTCTACGTCGGCTTGAAGCACGACTCGGACGAGGAAAAGAGCCTGCACGTCAAAATGAGCGGCTGCCACGGCTTTTGCGAGATGGGCCCGCTCGTGCACATCGAGCCGATGGGTGTGATGTACATTCACGTCAAGCCCGAGGACTGCCACGAGATCTTAGAGAAGACCGTACTCGGCGGCGAGGTCATCGACCGTCTGGTCTACCATCTCGACGGCACGGCGTACCCGAAGCAGGAGGATATCCCGTTCTATAAAAAGCAGCACCGTGTGGTGCTGGAAAACTGCGGCACGTCGGACGCCGAGGACATCGAGGAGTATATCGCCAAGGGCGGCTACAGCTCCGACGGCAGCACCATGATCGATCTCTACGCCATGACGCAGGAGCAGTATGACGCCGTGCTGGCCCTCATCGATTCCACAACGACCTTCGTGGACTATGACCAGAACGTGCTGGACATCATCTCTGACGAAGCCGCAGGCTATTTTGCGGGCAGCAAGACCGTTGAGGAGGCCTCCAAGCTCATCCAGAGCCGCGTCAGCCTCTACATTCAGGAACAGAAATAACCAACTTCTCCAAAACCGCCGGACGCGTTCCGGCGGTTTTTTCGTGCCTGCGGCTTTCTTTTGGGCGCACGGCATGATAAAATGAGAAAAAGCAGAAAGGGAGGCGGGCATATGCTGGAGCTTTTGCACGGGCCGGACAGGACGGCGAATTCCATGGAGCTGCTGGCCCGGATCTGTGAGAACGCGGCGCACGGCGTTGCCGGGCAGATTCTGATCGTTCCGGAGCAGTATTCGCATGAAACGGAGCGTGCGCTGTGCGAGCGCGGCGGCGATACGATCAGCCGGTATGCCGAGGTTCTGAGCTTTACGCGGCTGGCATCGCGGGTCTTTTCCGTCTGCGGCGGCGTGTGCGAAGAATATCTGGACGAGAACGGGCGCATTCTGACGCTCTATCTCGCCGCGCAGCAGGTGCGCGAGCAGCTGAAATTTTATGCCGCCGTGATGACAAGGCCGGATTTTTTGAAGCAGCTCGGCGCGCTCATGGAGGAGCTTCTGACCTCCTGCGTCACGCCGGATGCGCTGCATACAGCCGCCGCACGGCTTGAGGG
>OGJV01000356.1_pt1 | contig 27700 bp, 30 predicted proteins | sample 1572271 | NCBI WGS metagenome assembly OGJV01 (sample SAMEA2582107, study PRJEB24529) | metagenome | biome: Human gut stool | place: China | collected 2011
CCTTAATAGTGGATGGCTTTATTGTACCACAACCTGCGCCGGAGTGCAAAGTGCCTGCCGGTAAAAATCATTGCTGGCTTCCGAAAACGTTTGCGCTGCAAAAACACGACAGAATGCACAAAAAACAAAAGAAAGATTATGGAAAAGCATTCTTGTTGCCAGCGGGTAAATCGGGTATAATAGGGCTACCATAGCGGAAAGGAGTTGTGCTCTATGGCAAAGACATCGCAGGTCGTCATTATGGAGGGGGAATATTACATTATTAAGTCCCCCAACGGGAAGGTACTGGAAGTAAAGGATTTCAACACGGAGAACGGCGCCGGCATCCAGCTGTGGAGCTATGCGGGCCATCCGTGGCAGCAGTGGCAGTTTGTGGACGCGGGCGAGGGACGCTGGCGCATCCAGAACCGCTTTACCGGCAAGATGATCGATCTGGCGCTTGGCGGCGTGGTGGAGGGCACATGGCTGCACCAGTGGAGCCGCACCAGCGGGCTGAGCCAGTGCTGGGCGCTGGAGCCTACCCGCAGCGGACGCACCCGCATCCGCAATGTGCTGGCGGATAAATACATCGACCTTGTGGGCATGAACACCGCCAATGGCGCACAGGCGCAGATCTGGAACTATGTGGCGGGCGGCAATCAGGAGTGGACGCTGGAACGCATCGACCCTGACGTTGTCCAGACCGGCAAGCGCGCCGGAGAAGCCAAAGACCCCCAGCCCACCCCCAGCCAGCGCAAGCACCAGAACGATTTGGTGCGCAAGCTGAACAGCGCAGGCAAGGGCCGCGCCGGGCGCAAGGCATAAATCGAAAAACGCTTCCGCTGCTTTGTGTGGGCATCCGCAGCGGAAACACTTCCCAAAGGGCTGCTGCACAGCGTTTCATGCAGCAGCCCTTTTTATGAAAAGAGATACGGTCAGCGGCGTGCAAGGCTAACGGGCGTTGCCCCTCATCCGGCGCTACGCGCCACCTTCCCCCGGCGGGTGAAGGCTTCAGCGGTGGCGGGAAAGTTTCTTGTTGCGCTTGACACTTTAGCACTAAGGGCAACGGCGTGCGCCCTCTCCGTCATCGCTGCGCGATGCCACACTCCCCCTTTTGTCGCTGCGCGACATCTTCCCCCGGAGCGGGGGAAGTCTTTCCTCAAAGGGAGAGGCAAGAGCTCTGCCGGAAGCTTTCTTATTGCTCCTAAAACTTCAGCAACGAGCCTTAGACCTTGGCTCTCCCCTTGGGAGAGCTGGCGCGGGAGCGCCTGAGAGGGCGAGCCAGCTGGCGAAAAAACATCGGACAAAAAAGGAGAACGACCCAATGAACTTAGGCGCATTTATGAACCCGGAATTTCCCATCTTCAGCACCACTTTGTGCTATCTGGAGCGGGAGGACGCTTATCTGATGCTGCACCGCATCAAAAAGCAGGACGACTACAACCACGACAAATGGGTGGGCGTGGGCGGCAAATTTGAACGGTTTGAAAGCCCGGAGGACTGCCTTGTGCGGGAGGTGCGGGAAGAGACCGGCCTGACCCTGACGCGCTACCGCGCCCGGGGACTGCTGACCTTTGTGTGGGGCAACATGACCGAGTTCATCCACCTGTACACCGCCGACCGGTGGGAGGGGGAGATGATAAGGGGCGATGCCTGCGCCGAGGGAGAATTGCAGTGGGTGAAAAAGGCCGAGGTGCAAACACTGCCCATCTGGGAGGGAGACAAGATCTTTTTCCGTCTGCTGGAGGAAGAGCACCCCTACTTTTCCCTCAAGCTGGTGTATGACGGCGATACCCTGAAACAGGCCGTGCTGGACGGAAAACGCATTGTTTAAAAATGTACGGATGCAGAAACCTATGGTGGGATGCAACCGTTTGGACAAAATGTACAAAAAAGAAAAGAATTTTCAGTGCTTAAATCAAGACGCGTGCAGAAAAAACAAAAAATACTGACAAGCGTACCGTTAAACAAGGACTTTTGGTGCATTTTAATAGAAAAAAGAAAAAACCACTTTCTTTTTTTGCAAAAATATGTTACTATTCTGTTACGGAACTATGGACAGCCTGCAACCAGAGACTGTCTGTAAACACAAACATTCTTTAAGGAGGAATGTGTCTTATGATGAAGTATCTCCAGAAACTGGGCAAAGCTCTGATGCTTCCCGTCGCTGTGCTGCCGATCTGCGGCATCCTGATGGGTCTTGGTTATGCCCTTGCTCCGGGCGTTATGGGCGTTCCCGGTGCACCGACTTCCGGCGCAGCATACACCGTCGGCTTCCTGCTGGTCAAGGCAGGCGGCGCTCTGATCGATAACATGGCTTGGCTGTTTGCCATTGGTGCCGCTGTCGGCCTTGCTGACAACGATGGTACCGCAGGTCTGGCCGGTCTGGTCAGCTTCCTGATGATGCAGCAGCTGCTGAACCCCGGCGTGGTCAGCATGGTGCGCACTCTGGAAGAGGGCACCGCTACCTACATTGCCTTCCAGAAGGTCGCCGGCAACTCCTTCATCGGCATTCTGGCCGCTGTTGTGGGTGCTGCCTGCTACAACAAGTTCAAGAATATCCAGCTGCCTGACTGGCTGGCATTCTTCTCCGGCAAGCGCTTCGTTGCGATCGCTACCGGCGTGATCTCCATTCTGGTGTCCGTTGTTCTGCTGTTCGTCTGGCCCGTCATCTTCGGCGCTCTGGTCGCTCTGGGCAAGGGCATCGCTGGCATGGACGGCATCGGCGCTGGCATCTACGCCTTCCTGAACCGCCTGCTCATCCCCACCGGCCTGCACCACGCTCTGAACAACGTGTTCTGGTTCGATACCATCGGTCTGGGCGACCTGAGCCACTTCTGGGCTGGCGAGACTTCCGCTGATGTGGGCTGGAGCCTTGGTATGTACATGTCCGGCTTCTTCCCCTGCATGATGTTCGGTATCCTGGGCGCTGCTCTGGCTATGATCAAGACCGCTAAGAACAAGAAGGCCGCTATCGGTCTGGTTCTGTCCGCTGCAATCTGCGCATTCGTCTGCGGCGTTACCGAGCCCTTCGAGTTCGGCTTCATGTTCCTGTGCTTCCCGCTGTACGTTGTGTACTCCGCTCTGTACGGCATCTTCACCATCATCACCTACTACTCCGGTTTCCGTGCTGGTTTCTGCTTCTCCGCAGGCGCTACCGACCTGGTGTTCTCCGCTTCTCTGCCCGCAGCTGCTAAGACCTGGATGATCATTCCTCTGGGCATCGCAGCATTCCTGGTGTTCTACTTCGTGTTCTACTTCGCTATTACCAAGTTCGACCTGAAGACCCCCGGCCGTGAGGATGACGACGAGGAAGCTGAGAAGAAGGTCGTTCTGGCTAACAACAACTACACCGAAGTCGCTTCTGCTGTTCTGGCTGCTGTCGGCGGCAAGGAGAACGTGAAGGACGTTGGCTACTGCGCAACCCGCCTGCGCTTTGAGGTCCTCGACAACGCTAAGGTTGACGAGAAGGCTGTCAAGGCTGCCGGTGCTGCCGGTGTTATCCGTCCCAGCAAGAACGCTTGCCAGGTTATCATCGGCACCAAGGTGCAGTTCGTGTACGACGAGCTGAAGAAGATGCTGTGATCCTGCACTTCTGAAAAAGAATAAGCTGCAAAAGGCTGGTTGATTTTGCAGCATGAACCGGGCCGCCGGGTGCGGGGTGCAAAGCGCCCCCTCCCGGCGGCCCGTTCTTTTTGCACGGCGGTACAATGTTTACGCAAAAGGACTTTTGAAAAAACACCCGGCGTGCTATACTGGGTGAAAAGAAAAAAGAACGAGGTGTTTTGTATGATCCTTCAGAATGCACTGGTCTATACCCCGCGCCACACCTTTGAGCGCGGCACCATCGTCATCCGCGATGGCCGCATCGTACCCTTTGCCGCCCCGGAGGAGGGCGAAGAGGTGCTGGACGCCGAGGGTCTGTACGCCCTGCCGGGTCTTGTGGATATCCACTTCCACGGGGCAATGGGCAAGGATTTCTGCGATGGCACCGAGGAGGCTATCCAGACGCTGGCGGATTTCGAGGCCAGCAAGGGTGTGCTGGCCATCTGCCCCGCTACCATGACCTATCCCGAGGAGATCCTGAACAAGGTGATGGATGCCGCTGCCGCCCATAAAAACGGCAAGGGCGCCGACCTTGTGGGCATCAACATGGAAGGCCCCTTCATCAGCCCCAAAAAGGTGGGTGCGCAGAACCCGGAGTATGTGCAGGGCGCAGATGCCGCCATGTTCCGCCGCCTGCAGAAGCGCGCTAATGGTCTGATCAAGCTGGTGGACGTTGCCCCCGAGGAGCCGGGCAATCTGGACTTTATCAGGGACTGCCATAACGAGGTGCGCATCTCCATCGCCCACACCTGCACCGACTACGACACCGCTGTTAAGGCCTTTGAAGCCGGTGCCACCCACATGACCCACCTGTACAACGCCATGCCCGGCATCACCCACCGTGCACCCGGCCCCATCATTGCGGCCATGGAGCACGATGCCGAGGTGGAGCTCATCACTGATAACGTGCATATCCACCCCGCCATGGTGCGGTTTACCTTCAACACCTTCGGGGACGACCGTGTCTGCCTGATCGCAGACAGTGCCATGTCCTGCGGCCTGCCGGACGGCCAGTACAGTCTGGGCGGACAGGCTATCACGGTCAAGGGCCCCCGCGCTACCCTGACCGAGCACCCGGACACCATTGCGGGCAGCAACACCTGCCTGTACGACTGCATGAAGCGCGCCGTGCTGGAGATGAACGTGCCGCTGGAAAGCGCCGTCCGCGCCGCCAGCGAGACCCCCGCCAAGAGCATCGGCGTGGATAACGACTACGGCAGCCTTGCCGCCGGACGCTACGGCAACGTCATCCTTGCGGATAAGGAACTGAACATCAAGGCGGTCATCCGGAAGGGCGTCCGCATCGTCTGAGTTTTGTAAAAAAGTAATGCCGGGCAGCCGCAGGCTGCCCGGCATTACGCTGTAAAAATATATTTTCCGCAAAAAAGAGGCCGCTGCGCGATTGCAGCGGCCTCTTTGTGATGCAGAAAATCAGACCTTGAACAGCGGGGTGCCGGGGGCAACATCGCCCTCTGCCAGCATCTCCACTGCATCGCCGGCACCATCGGTCACGATGATAGCGGTGGCGGTGGGGTGACCTGCGGCGCGGACGGCGTCCAGATCCACCTTCAGCAGCGGAGTGCCTGCGGAGACCTTCTGGTTCTCCTTGACCAGAACGGTAAAGCCCTGACCTTTCATGTCCACGGTGTCCATGCCGACGTGGATCAGCAGCTCGATGCCGTCGTTGCTGGTAATGCCCACAGCGTGCAGGGTGGTGGCGATCTGGGTCACAGTGCCGTCAAAGGGAGCGTACACGGTGTCGCCGGTGGGCTCGATGCCGCAGCCGGGGCCCAGAATGCCCTGTGCAAAGGTTTCGTCCGGGATGTCGGCCTGTGCCAGCACCTTGCCCTGCAGCGGGGTCAGCACGGTCTTGCTCTGGTTGGTGAACTTAGCGGTGTTTTCGTCCTTGGACTTGCCGCCAAAAAGCTTGTCAAAAAAACCCATAAGTATCATTCCTTCCTGTCATCATGCAAGGGCGGCAAAGGTAACAAAATGTTTGCCGACCCTGAAGTGTTTACCTGTATAAAAAGATACCATATCGCGCACCAAAATGCAAGAAAAGCGGATACTTTTTCTCCATGCAATCGGGGCAGGAGGATACCGCTTTTTTGCCGGGGCGCGGGACAGCAAAAAAGACACCGGCCGAAGCAGGTGTCTTTTCGGGTTCCCGGGCGCAGCCACGGAAGCGTCACTTCCCGGCGGGTCTGCCTTCCCCGCCTTTGGAGCGGTTCAGGGTGGGGTGGTGCTTCTCGATGGACTGCTGCTCGTGCTCCCGGCGGGTGCGGGAGGTGGAGCGACCGTCCGCCACCATGTACTCAAGGGTGCTGCCGCAGCCCTGACCGGTGGGCAGCTTACCGCTGCGGATATGCTCCCGCATACGCCGGGCGAGATCGTTGGTCTCCCCGATGTATGTAATGCAGCCGGAGCCGTCCCGCATCCGGTACTCGCCGGGACTGTTGGGCGGCCTGTGTCCGGCCCCGGTGGTGGGGTCGTATTTCCACGGGCGGCCTGCCTTGTAGATGGACATAGGGTACCTCCTTATCGGTGACCTCCGCGCTTGCGGAGGGGAAGTTCTGCGGTAGGAAAACTGGCGGGGAATACGGGCTGCAGCGGCAGATGCTGCGGCTCTGTGGAGCACTGCGCTTTGCCGCAGTACCGGCACACCAGACCAAGGTCGCCGATCGAGGGGTCATAGCGGTAGGTGCGGCGGCAGTGGACGCACTGTCGGGTCATGGGCAGCAGGCTCATGCTGAGACCCTCCTTTCCGGGTCAGTGGCGGTCGCTGCCGTGCTCCCGGGCGTCCCGGGAGATCTCGGCGGCGTCGGAAAGGGCCTTGAGCCCTATGGCGGCGAGGAGCAGCCCGCTGACGGGCGGGGTGGTGGAGACCACAGCGGTCGTTACCGCAGTGAGAAGCGTGAACATACGGACACACCTCCTTTCAGGTGCAGAAAAGGCTTCAGGCCAGCGCGGATGCGCGGCGGCGCTGCTGGTCGGCGAAAAGCGCGGCACCGCAGACGGCACCGCCCAGCGTGCCGATGGCGGCGGTCCGCACGGCGTTTGTGCCGGTGAGGGCGGCAAGGGCGCTGCACAGTGCGCTGCCCACGTTGATGCCGGCGATCATGGTGCTCAGGAGCTCCACGGAAGTCACCTCCTTTCCTGCCTGAATGCTCAGGCGAGCTGGCGCGCTGCGGCCCCGGTACCCTGCACGGTGCAGGCTGCCGCGGTGGTCCCGGCACCGATCAGGGTGCCGACAGCCGTGCCGGTGGTGACGGACGTGCCGGTGATGGTGGCGATGGCGCCGCCGATGGTGCCGCCCAGCGTAGCGCCGGTGAGAACGATAGAAAGAAACATGATAGACCCTCCTGTTGCAGATCACATGAACGAAAACGAAATGAGCCGGAACCTGCCCGGGAAGCCGCGCTCCGGCGGCTCCCGTGGGGGTGGCTCCCTTGACTGTGGCTTTATTATACAGCAGCCGGAATGGAATTCCTAGGTGACAAAAAACTTTATTTTTTGTTCCAATTCTGGCAGAAATATGCTATAATCGCCTTATAAAAGTACCGTCATGGGACAAACAATTGTTTTTAAGCCTGCGGAGGTGCAAGATGCTGTTTTCGGAGCTTGAGGAAATTCTGGAGGATCTTTCCAGAAACAAACAGCGGCTGACCGTGAGCCGCCATGCCTACAATATCCTGCTTCAGGATGATGAGATCTTTGAACCGGACAAAAAACAAAATCGCGCCGGGGGCGACCCCTCTTCTACGCTGGTCAACCAGCTTTTCCAGAACCTTTACGAAACGGCGGAGTCCTCCATTTGGATGCGGCTCGGCGCGGAAAAGGAAAAGCTGGCCGAGCGGTTCAAGGGGCAGGAGAACGCCGAAGCCTGCACCGGGGCGGTGCTTGCGCTGCTGCAGGAACAGCTTGAAGAAAAGGCGCGCTGCCGCCAGCAGGACAAGGGCTGCTCTTTTTTCGTCCGGCTCAGCAAGCCCGTGCTGGAAGCGCTTGCTTCCGACGAAGTGCGGAAGGATGCCGCGTTTTACGGCGACAAGGTCGGCAGCTACCTGAAAGCACTTCTGGAGGAATACTGCGCGCTGCCCTATGCGGAGCGGGAACGTATCTATTATAGGCAGCAGCTGCAAAGCATCGAGCTGGCCATCACCAGGCAGGAAAAGCTCAAGCTCACCCTGAGCAGCAGAAAAAAGCTGACAGGGGGCGCGGCTGCGCCGAACAATATCACCTACCTGAAACCCCTGTGTGTCCAGAAGGACACCGAACAGCTCTACAATTACCTTGTCGGCATGACCTCTGCCCAGCCAGGCGGGCCATGGGGCATGGGGTGTGTCCGGCTCAGTTCCATCAAAAAAATCAGCAGCCTGAAATGCGGCGGGTTCATCAGCGCTGACGACCGGCGGAAGATCGCAGAGGCGATCCAGAAAAACGGGGTGCAGTATCTGCCGGAGCAGGGGGCAGGGCAGACCATCCTTGTCCGGCTGACGCCATCCGGGGAAAGAAAGTACCAGCAGATCCTTCATCTCCGGCCGCAGTACGCCCGGAAAGAAGGCGCAGTGTACACCTTTACCTGCACGCAGCGTCAGGTGGAAAACTACTTTTTCAAGTTCGGCCACGATGCAAAGATCCTTGCCCCGCAGGAGCTGGCAGATAAATTCAAGCGGATGTATGAATCGGCGGCAAAGCAGTACGAGTGAAAAGCCGCAAAGTCCTTTCCCGCGCGGCTGCTAATTTTCACTTTACAAACGCCGCAAGAACCGTTACAATTACAATCAAAGCAATGCCGAAAGGCCGTTCGTTTTCATCCACCGTGCGCAACCGTTCCGACAGCGCCGGGGCTGCGCAGAACTCTCTTGTCAGGAGGTTTTTTGCATGAAAAAGATCACGCGTCGTACCGTTCTTCGTGCCTCGGGGCTGGCAGCCGCCTCGCTGGCTCTGTCCGGCTGCGCACCCACCGGCAGCGCCTGTGTGGGCAACGGTTTTTCCGACTGGCTGCAGCAGACCTTAGGGAAGGGCGGCAGCGCCGCTTCTTCAGAAAGCACCGAAGCCGCTGCCCCGGACGCCGGAGCGGCGTCTGAAGCCCCGGCAGAAAGCGCCGACAGCAGCCTGCCCGCCTACAACGCCGACCCGCTTACCGGCGAGCCCCGCCGCAGCAATGGCCGCATGGTGGGCGTGATGGTGAACAACATCAGCAACACCCAGCGGCAGAACGCCCGCCCGCAGCGCGGCCTTGGCTCTGCCGACCTGCTCATCGAGAGCAAGGTGGAGGGCGGCATCTCCCGCTTCTGCGCGGTGTACTATGACGCCAATGCCATCCCGGAGGTGGGACCGCTGCGCTCCGGCCGCGACCAGTTTTTGCAGCTGCTCATGCCGTGGCAGGCGCTGTACTACCATGACGGCGAAAGCGCCCCCTGCACCAAGTTCATCAACGTGTACAACTACTCCGGCCTGAACATCGGCGGCAAGAGCTACTTTGACACTCCCACCCATCCCCATGTGGCGCACCGCGACAGCCGCGGCCGCAACGTGGCCTACGAGCACACCGAGTTCACCTCCGGTGCCGAGATCCGGCAGGCCGCTGCCAACGCGGGCATCGGGCTGCAATACCCCTACGAGAGCACCTTCTTCCGCTTTGCGGACTACCGCACCGGCGCAGAGAACAAGATGTCCGGCGCTGCCGCCGCCAAGACCATCAACATCGTGCACTCGGACAGCTACAAGACCACCTTCAGCTACAACCGCTGGGAACGCCTTTATAAAATGTCCATGTACAGCCGCGCCGCCGGTGCTTTTGAGAACACTGTGGACGAGCTGACCGGCAAGCAGCTTGGCTTTACCAACCTGCTGGTCTGCTTTGCAGGCATCGCGGACTACCCCGGCAACTCCGGCGGCGTGCAGCAGGTGGACTATGTGTCCGGCGGCGAGGCCTATTTCTTCACCCGGGGCGCAGTGCAGCGCGGCACATGGCAGAAGGCTTCCCCGGAGCACCCGCTCAAGGTGTATGCCGCCGATGGCAGCGAGATCTGCTTCAACCGCGGCAAGACCTATCTGGCCATTGTGGATGACGACGAGTGGCAAAACTTCAACTATCAGTAAGGGGAGAAGCCCATGAAACGCAAATGGAGCCTGAGCCTTGGTGCAGCCGTGCTGTGCGCGGTGCTGCTGGGCAGCTGCGGGAGCACCGCCGCTGCCCCCGCAGAAAGTACCGCCCCGGCAGACCCGCTTACCGGGCAGCAGCTGCTGTACCCGGAGCAGCGGGCGGCGGCGGTGGTCATTGAGAACACCACCGGCAGCACCACGCAATGGGGCATCGGCAGCGCCTCGGTGGTGCTGGAAGCCCTGACCGAGAGTGGCAGCTCTACCGAGCTGTGTTTGGTGTACCCCGCCCTCGAGGCTATGCCCGTGGTAGGGCCGGTAACGCGCGGGCAGGACTTATACTGGCGGCTGCTCAGCGGGCAGCAGGTGCTGCCCATCCAGTGCGGCAGCAGTGCGTACGCCAAGCGGTATCTGGAATACTATAACCTCCGCGCGGTGGACGCGCAGGAGGTGGGGCGCAATGCTTTTGTCAGCACCGGTTACAGCTGGAACAGCACACCCTTGTGGCGCACCAGCGGCAAGGCGGTGGCTTCAGTGCTGGACAGTTTGAGCATCTCTGCCGCCGTGAACCAGAGCGCCTCCGGCAGCGAGAGCGAAACGCCGGGCGTTCTGCCCGCCCTGCTGCCCCAGTGGGACACCGGGCATCTGCCGGACGCAAACGCCGCAGATGCAGTAAAAGTGACCGTGAATTTCCAGTCCGGCGGTGCCACCGGCTTTGTCTATAATGACGCCCTTGCCGCCTACGGGATGCTGCACGCGGACGGCACCCCCCAGCTGGATGCCAACACCGGCGCACAGGCTGCCTTTGACAACCTGCTCATCCTGTACAGCGGCTCCTCCCTGCGGGATGACGGCCGCACGCTGGACTACGACCTTTCCATGGGTGGCGGTGTCTGGCTGAACGGCGGGCACCTGTGGCAGGTCACATGGACGCAGGGCACGAAGAGTACCCTTGCCCTCTACGATTCCAACGGCAAGCCGCTGAACCTCCCGGCAGGGCGCAGCTACATTGCCCTGCTCTCCAGCCTTACCGGGCAGGAGCTGCTGGTGCAAAGCAGCACCGGCGAAGCGCTGGTAGGCGCTGGCTGATCTCCGGCAACTGGACGATTTTGAATGCGCTCCGCGTTGCTTTGCGCATATTCAGCGGAAAATTTATTATTATAATTTGCGGCTCAGAAACGTCTGCGGACGTTTCCGAGCCGCTTTTTCACGGGAGGGGGCACAGCGGTAAACGGCATTTGCTGCAAAAAAAGAGCCATTGCACACAAACTTGTGCAATGGCTCTTTTACGATGCTGTTACAGGTCCACCACGCTGCCGACCTCGGCGGGGGTGGTAGGCACGGGGCCCAGAGAAGCTTCATCGGCATCGCGGCGCACCGTAAAGATGGCGCTGCGCCCGGCGGCAAAGTCCGGGTGCCAGGTCAGCTCAAGGGTCTGCCAGTCCTCCGGCACGGCGCAGAAGCAGTGCAGCAGCGCACCGCGTCCGGCGGCAAGGTTCAGGGTGAACACCGAAGCATCCGCCGCATTCTCGCTGTACAGCGGGGCGGCAAAGCTGCCGCATGGCACGCTCTGACCGTTGCAGGCAGCGGTCACGCCGGTGCCCATGCTGTACAGCTGCTCCCGGGTACGCAGTCCCCGGCTTTGCAGGTAGCTGGTATCCACCGGCAGGCTGGCTGCCGAGAGGTTTTCCACCGAGAGGTACACCAGCACACCGCCCAGCTCCGGTGCCGGGGCATAGCCCAGCAGCTCCACGGCGGCTTTGCCGTCCAGCAGGGCAGGCTCGCCCGCAAGACACGGCTGCTGCGCCGCAGCACAGACCCCGGTAAGCAGGGCAGCCGCAAGGCTGACCGCACCGGAACCGGCACATTTCAGGAATGACCGGCGGGAGATGGATTGGGACATGACAGCGTTCCTCCTGTATACGATACAATACACTACCCTTTAACAATAAAGGATTCTGCGCGTTCTGTCAAGGGGCAGCGAGAAACTGTAACCCTTTCTTATTCGTAGTTCTCGTTCTCCTCGGCCTCGGCCTGCCCCTGCAGGGTGTCGGCGTAGCCGAAGGGGACGATGTCGATGGCCTCCACCAGCTTGTCCCGCATCCACAGCTGCACATCGGTCTGCACGGTGTAGCCGCAGCCCGGGTCTGCCATCCACTGCTCGGGACGGCGGGTGGGCACGGCGCGCTGGCTGAGCATACTCATGATCACGCCGCCGTGGGTCACACAGGCGGCCTCGGTAACGTCCATGCGGATCATGTACTCAAACAGCTTCATCAGGCTGTCGGCGCAGCGGGCGTGGAACTGCTCGGTGGGCTCTGCGCCCTCCGGCAGATAGCCGGAGCCCGGGGTGATCCACTTTTTAAAGTCCTCGTCCTGCACGAGCTCCTTCACAGGTCTGCCCTCAAACTTGCCAAAGCCGGCCTCCCGCAGATCGTGCACCGTAAACTGGTGGGCGGCCCCGGGAAACAGGATGTTGGCGGTCTCCACCGCACGCAGCAGCGGGGAGGAAAAAACGGTATCTACCTGCGGATAGGCGAACCGCTCCTTCAGGTCAGCCAGCTGGGCGCGTCCCTCGTCGCACAGGGGCAGGTCAGTGCCGCTGCCGATATACAGGCCCTGCAGATTGCCCGCCGTTATGCCGTGGCGGATGAGATGAAGCTTGAAGGTTTTCATGGATCACACCTCTTTTGGTTCAAAATTACGGGATGAGCTTAGCCCTCGGCGCGGACGACCTCCACGGTATCGGGGAACACGTTCATGTCCAGACGGCAGTTGTCGCGGATGGTCACGCTGGTCAGGGCGGTGCAGCCCTTGAAAGCGCCGGTCTTGATGTAGCCCACGCTCAGGGGGATGTTGACCTCGGTCAGGGCGGTGCAGCCGTTGAAAGCGCCGGCCTCGATGTACTCCACGCCGTCGGCGATGTTCACGGTGGTCAGGGCAGTGCAGTCCTTGAAGGCGGTAGCGCCCACGCTGGTAACGGTGCCCTCCACCTCAACGGTGGTGATCTGGTCGGCCTGATCAGCCCAGGGAGCCGGGGCGTCCTTGGTGAAGTTGGTCATACGGCCGGTGCCGCTGATGGTCAGGGTGCCGTCAGCCAGTGCCCAGGTCACGCCCTCGCCGCAGCTGTTGTCGGTGGCAGTAGCGGTGGAAGCAGCCACAGAAGAAGCGGCTGCGGAAGAAGCAGTGGTCTTGGAACCGCCGCAGCCGGTCAGGGCGATGGCGGCGATCAGGACAGCAGCGGCAGCGCTGCACAGACGGACTTTGCACTCGAGTTTCATGATGAAGTTTCCTCTTTCTTATTCTTGGTATATTACCTTTTATAGCGTCTGGCTTGTCCTTTGCAGATTTGTGCGCCGGTCAAGAACAGTCGCCAAAAAGAGATTATAGCACAAACTTTAGAAAGATGGAACCACCCATTTGAAAATTTTTTGTTTCGAAAAAGACGTGCTTTCACAACGTCTGTCGGTTTTCTACCGCAGCGGAAACACAAAATCTATGTGTTAATACCCATAGTTTAGCATAGATGTGGGGCACCCGGCAAGACTTTTGACAATAATGACGAAAAAAGACGAAAAATATCGGCATTTTTCTTGCTTTACAAGTCGTTTTCCAATGTGTATAATCAACCTGTTGTAAACCAAAAACAAGGATGTTACCAAAAAATAGATCCTTTGGAGATTGAGGAGAACACACCATGGAGTTCAATCGTATCATCAAGCTGCTGCGCAAGGAGCGCGGCATCACCCAAAAGCAGGCGGCAGAGGATCTGGGGGTCTCTCAGGCTCTGCTGTCCCACTACGAAAAAGGCATCCGCGAGTGCGGCTTGGACTTTGTGGTGCGGGTGGCAGATTATTATAATGTTTCCTGCGACTACCTGCTGGGGCGCAGCGCCGAGCGCAACGGCATGATGCTCTCTGCCGAGGATCTGCCCAACCCCGAAAAGATGAAGGACAACGTCTACCACGGCAGCGTGCTGCCCACCATGAACAAAAAACTCATCTCTAACAGCCTGAACGTGCTCTACGCCAAGATCGGCCAGTGCCACAGCAAGGCACTGACCACCGAGGTGAGCGCTTACCTGATGATGGCGGTAGCCAAGATGTTCCGGCTGCTCTACTCCGCAGAGCCGCACAATGCTTCCAGTATGTTCAGCATTGAGCCGCACCGTTGGCACGGCTATTCCGACGCTGTGATGCGGATGGCTGAAGCCAATGTGGAGGCACTGCTGGACGGACAGGATGTGAACGGCGGCGAGGGCGTCAAGGATCCCGCCTGCCTTGCCATGACCACCGAGAGCCTGACGCGGGAGTTCCCGCTGTACACGCCCAGCCTCTTAAATTTGGTCAAAACCAGCGAGACTCACGTCAAGGGGCTTTCGCCGCAGGAGTGACCTCGCTTGTGAAATTGTTGTAAAGAATCGCCCCGGGCTCTTGCATCTGTGCACAGGAAACGGTATAACCAAATAAGAAAGAAAAAAGAAAATCACCCTTCAAGGAGGATATAACGTTATGTCTACTGTCATTTCCCGCCGCAGCTTCCTCAAGTGCACCGGTGCATCCGCCGCTGCACTGGGCGCAGCCAGCCTGCTGGGCGGCTGCAAGTCCAACGGCAGCGATACCGTGGTGGAGGTCAAGGTGGGCGATACCGTCCGCAACTGGAACGGCTTGGGCGTGCAGCTGACCAGCGTGTTCCACCTGACGCAGGACCCCGTGCAGCCGGCAGGCTATGAGTATCTGGGCGTGCGGGTGACCACCGTCAACCGCAGCAAGACCGAGAGCTACGCCATCGGCGCACAGGGCATTGATGCCATCAACGAAGCCTACCCCGTGCCCCCGCTGGAGAACGTGGACGCAAACTTTCAGGCCATGGCTGCCGCTACCCCGGATTTTACCGCCGTCTGCGATGGCCAGCCCGCAGCCTGCTGCGCCAATATCTCGCTGTACAACGCCAATTCCCAGAGCTTTTCCGATGTGGAGAGCCTGCCTCCGCAGGGCAGCGCCTATATCGTGCTGATGCTCATGGTGCCCAAGGACTGGAAGCAGCTGAAAGTCACCTATGTGCCCACCTTCCTGGAGGGCAAGAGCCTGACCTTTGTGATGAACGCTTCCGACGTGATCCGCAGCTGACAGAATTGCCAGAAAAACTGCTTAAGCTTCGTCTAAAATGCACGATGCTGCCACAAAATCTTCACATTTGTTTTGTGGAAAATCATTGACATTTTTCTCTGTTTCGCCTATTGTATAGGTAGTGCCCTATGGCAGAATCTGTATTGATGTGTCCCAAAGGAGGAACGAATATGACTGGGGAATTTTCCCGCCGCTCTTTCCTGAAATATACCGCACTTACCGCTGTGGCCGTAGCGGGCAGCAGCCTGCTGAGCGGCTGTGAGTACGGTTACAATCCGGTGCAGCACGCCCCCGGCACCAGCAATGTTGTGCTGAAGGTTCGTACCACGCTGGACCGGGTGGAATACGATGAAGATTCCAACACCACCTTGTTCCGGCTGGTGGTGACCAACGGCCGTAAAAACGCGCTGGAGGTCACTAAGGCAAACTTTGCCGTAAAGGCAGACGGATACTTGGCCTACCAGAACGACAAGTTGCAGGTGACCAGCCCGGATTCTCTGAGCCATCAGGTCAAGCAGGGCGAGACCTTCACCTATTATGTAAAAGCAAAGGGCCTGAACGCGCTGACAGACGGCCCTGTGACCCTTACCTACTACCCTGACCTGCAGTACAGCGAGTTCAGCGCCAACTGGGAGCTGGCCGCAGACGTTCTGGAGCCGGATCTCTCCGATTCCACCACGACCTGACCCCCTTGGCCGGAAGAACATACTGGTAAAAAACGGAGGAACAAACCATGTCTTATACATTTTCCCGCCGCGCATTCCTGAAGTATTCGGCGGCCACCGCTGTGGCTGTGGTCGGTGCCGGTCTGCTGAACGGCTGTGAATATCAGGATCCCAAGAACCCGGTCTGCAAAACGCTGCCCGGTGCGATCACCAGCGAGCTGCCGGTGAGAGCCGGCCTGAGAAGCATGAAGATCGAGGGTGGAACCTGCACCCTGATGGTGGATATCGAGTCTGCCCGTCAAAACCCCATCCCGCTGGACCCCTACCGTTTCTCTGTTGCTGTAAAGGATGTGGAGGGCAAGCAGGTCTACTTCAGCGATACCTACGGCGGCGTGCGTATTCTGGACGCCGAGAACAGCCTGATCTACAAGAAAAAGCCCATCACCATCCATCTGGCAGCCGACCACTTCCCTGCTTTGGATGAGGGGCAGACCGTGGTGTTCAAGTACATTCCCATCCGCGAAAACTCTGAGTATTCCATGAACTGGGAGATCACTAAGGAAGTGTACGATGCGTTCAACGAGTCGTCGTCCGGTTCCGGCTCCAGCGGGGCATCGGAGCCCGATGCGAGCACTACCGCCTGACCTTTGAAGCACGACCGCAGGCCGCTGCACAAGACTTTGTGCGGCGGTCTGTTTTTTTGTGCGTAAAGCTGCTTTAAACAGCGTGCTGCCGATTCAGGCCGCAGCAGCCGGCCTTTGCCCTGCGCGCTTTGCGCGGTACATGGAGAAAAGTGTTGACGGCAGCAGGCTTTTTTGTTATACTATGTAAGGTTTATTATGGAGATGTATCGAAGTGGTCGTAACGAGAACGACTCGAAATCCAAGTGGATGCTTCGCTGAATGTCTCCATATCACACGGGAGAACGTCAATTTTGATGTCCTGACAGGCTTCGGAACCTGTCTGAACGATGCGTTTTCTAACAATATTCTAAGAGCTTTATCATTCGGAATCAAGATAATATTACAATACAAATTGTAGCATTATCTGATATGTATACGGAGAGGTACCCAAGAGGTCGAAGGGTCCGCACTCGAAATGCGGTAGCCGGTTAATCGCCGGGCAAGGGTTCGAATCCCTTTCTCTCCGCCAGAACGCACTATCGAACGATTTCGCTCGGTAGTGCGTTTTTCTGCCGTATTAGCTCAGCTGGATAGAGCGCAGCCATGATAAGGCTGGGGTCGCGGGTTCGAGTCCCGCATGCGATTATACTGGTCTAATAGACCTTTACATAAATACACGTTTGGCAAAGGCTGCTATGAGAAATCATAGTGGCCTTTTCACTTTTTCGTTTCTAACAGCCCAGCGATAACTCCTGCCGAACCTTCTTTGCTCTTGTAATCAAGATGCGCATAGATATCGGCAGTAGTCGAGAATGTGCTATGCCCCAGCCATTCCTGAACCTGCTTCATAGATACGCCGTTCATCACCATCAGGCTGGCACAGCTGTGGCGCAGATCGTGGAAGCGGATGCGGGGCAAGCTATACTTCCGAAGCAGCCAGTCGAAGTGCTCCGTCACGAAGTTGGGACGGAGCAGCTTGCCTTCCTGATCGGTGCAGACGAAATCCAGATAATCGGTGCGGTAGCTCTTGCCAAACAGCCTGCGGTAAAGCTGCTGTTTTTCCTTCTGCTTGAGCAGTTCGGCCTCCACAGCCGGGATCAGCGGCAGAGTGCGGCAGCTGGTCTTGTTCTTCATCACGTCGCTGACGACCGGGACATACTTGCCGTTTACCCGCTGTTCCGTGACTTTGTGGTTGATGGTCATGGACTTCCGCTCAAAGTCGATGGACGACCATTTCAGCCCCAGAACCTCACTGCGGCGCAGACCGTAGTAGGCCGTGATGAGAATGCACAGGTGCAGCGGGTCATCCTGCGAGACTTCCAGCAGCTGCTGGACCTCGTCCTTGGTGTAGAAGTTGGGGCGGAAGCTGTTCTTCTTGGGCCGGTCCACTTTCAGCATCGGGTTGACTTCCAGATAGTCCTTGCGGACGGCATCCTTGAACGCCTTGCCGAAGATGGCGTGGTAGTGGATAACGGTGTTGGTGGTGCAGCCATCCAGCAAAATCTTTTCCTGAAACTCGTCCAGCACCTGCGGCGTGACCTCGCAGAGCTTCAGACCCAGTGGCTTGAAGTACTGCGTGATGCGGCCCTGAATCATCTGGTTGTAGCTGATGAAGGTGGCGGTCTGGATGGATACCTTGTGAATCTGAATCCACTCGTTGAGATAATCCAGAAACAGCATCTCCGACTTGCTGGCCGTTCTGACCGGCGCAGGGATGGGCTTTGCCGTCCGGGTGTCTACTTTCTCGTAGGCACCGCCCCGGCCTGTGGGCAGTTCGCCCGTTTCGTCATAGCGGAGCAGGACTTCGTGGAGCATGGCCTCGGCCTTGCGCTTGTTGCCGCGCACGGTCAGACCGGTGGAGATCCACTTGATCTTCCGTTTGCCGTTGGCATCGTAAAGGTTGAGTACGAAATAGAAACGTCCATTTTTCTCTTGGACAGACCCTGTTGTTTTCATCATAAACCTCCTTGTGGTTTAACAGGCGTGCTGTCCGTTGCTGCAATCACAGCATACCACATCCAGCGGTGGATTTCCAGCCGGAAACGCACTCTGCCCGGTGAGCAGGAACTCGATGACGCTCAGCTTCGGGATGCGGTAAGTGCGCCCGATCCGCAGCGCAAACAGGCGGCGGGAGCGAATCAGCTCCCCTACCGTGTGGCGGTTCAGATTGAGCATCTCGGATGCCTGTTGCAGGCTGAGGGCATCGGGGTAGCCGGGAAACATCTGGGAATAGGGATCGTTAAACTTCATAGGCGCTCCTTCTGTATAAGTAGTTTAAGGTCGGAAAGCGTGTCACCCGCGGTTATATCCTTTGCAGCAAAGCGGCGGTCAGATGACAATGTAAAGAGAACTGGCAGCAATTCCAGCTCCCCCATCGCAGATGGTTTCAAACCCGTCTGCGTTAATAAGTTAAGGTCTCCCATATTGGTCCTCGACTTCCCTAGGAGTGGGGAGTCGTCCGGCGGCGGATTCACACCGCACCATTGGCGTTTCAGCCACCCCGTCTTCGTCATGACCGGGCTGCGAATTACAGAAGTACCTTTTGTGAAGTACCGGACGATTGAACTATTCTGTTTTCAAGGACCGAAGATGTATAGAAAATTCCCGGAAGCTGAGCTTCCGAAAATTATCCATCTATATACGAGCCATCGAAAAAGGCTATTTTATAACCATTTTTTCAAAAGTTAACAGAAAAGTCACAAATGACATCTTCTGAACAGAAAATGTTCCTCTATATACGAACCCTTGAAAGAGCCTTAAAAGTTACCTGAAAAAGAAATTTATTCAAAATTTTTTCCGAAAAGATAGATGCAAGACCGAATCACTTGAAATAATTCTGCTCTTTCAATCTGCCGATGAAAAGCGATTTTGTCGGTGAGAAAGTGTATTGATACCGAAAAAGATGCCTCGAAAAAACACCCCTCTACTTACTAGCCCTTGAGAATAGGCGTTTCATAGCATTGAAGACGACATTGTAACCAAACTGTAATAAAGTGGAATATAGAGTGTTTAAAAAAGAAGTCTCCATATACGAACCCAGTTGAAAGCGTCTTTTACAACCATTCTCTCAAAAGTTAACAGAAAATTCACGATTTTGAACAGATAGAGCTTTCCAAATACTTCAGAACCCTTTAGAAGCGCCTGCGTATGTAACAGCGGACTGCTCGCGCAGCCAGCCCTACTATCTCAAACAGCGTTAAAGCTGTGATTTATAGTTCTATACCTTTCCATATTTGTCCCCGACACCCCCCGGAAAACAAGCACTCTGTCTTGTATGGGAAATCTTTCAGTCGTCCGGCAGCGTACCGGCTCCATAGGAATCTCACCTCTCCGTGGTTCTCACCGAGCCGCCCGAAGGCGGAAGTATCATTATTCTGTGATGGCTCATTGCTATGGGAGAAGCTGTCCACCCATTTACCGTCAACCTACCGCTCATTCCCTCAGTGGGAGATCATCGCATTTGTTACGGACGTGGCTCATCATCACAGGAACGTGACTGAAGAATGCGTATTGAATTTTCAAAGAACAATCGCCTCATATTTTAGAAAAATATTCAGCACCAACAACAGTGTACACGATACCGAATGAATTTTTAAGGACACAGTAGGGTAGATTTCAGAGAGGAAAACGCACTAGAATCTCCCCTATCATGACCGCTTTTTCGATGTATCGTCAGATGGTGTGCTTATAGTATAACGCACCCAATCGTGAAATGCGTGGACCTTGTAGGTCTGGTTTGGTAGACCTATCAGGTCTGCTTTTGGAAAATCATTCCAATTTCGGGTGAATGTTCCCTGAAATTGGATGACTCACTCCACTTTACCAGACACCATGTGGCCTGCTTATAGTATAGCGTGTCCAATTGTGAAATGCGTGGGCCTCGTAGGCCTACTTAGTGAGCCTGATAGGTCTACTTTTGGAAATGTATTCCAGTTCTCGATATGCGGGCATGAAAAAAGACCGGGCATTGCCGGTCTCTGCTGAAAAGTTATAGGATGATTGTCAGTGTTTGCTGTTCAAAATCTTTTTCAGTGTCTCTGAAAACATCATGTCCTGCTCCTTCGTCCGTTTCGCACTTCCTTTCGGGTGTTTGCCGGCACGAAGGAGCTTTTTGTTTTCATACCGCCGCAGCATGAGGGCATCCATGTTGTCAGCAGTGTACTCCAAGCCGTTCTGGTTCAGTACTCTGGCACACCGGGCAAGGCACATACTCGCCAGCCCGTAGGCCTGTGTCACGACAATGTCACCCGGCTTTACCCGGTTGACCAGCGCAAAGTCCACACTGTCGGCCCCTTTGTCAAACACCAGCGTCTGCGCACCCTCACACTCGATCTGGTGCGAGGTGTCACACAGGATGATGACCGGAATGCCGACCTGCTTTGCAATCTGTAAGGTCAGATCAACCACGGGACAGCCATCCGCATCAATCAGAATATTCATCGCATATCCTCCATCACCCATCGAAACGCCCTTGCCGTGCGTAGGTCAGCATCCTTGAAATGCTCGCCGATGTTCCATTCAAGAGAACAGTTCTTGCCGCGTTCGGAAAGTTCGCGGTACATGGTGCGGATGTTACAGCCTACAGCAGCCATAGTTGCGCTCCTTGTACGTTCTTCTCGGTCTCCAAGGCTCAGGTAAATGTGCTGTGCTTGAATTGGGCATTGGCGTTCAAACTCCATCCATCCCGGAAACCATACGGAAGGCGAAGCGGCCGCAACGCTGGAAAACAGAGCTGTCTGCGTGGAGGCCCACAATGCGAACAGCCCGGCCAGCGAGTAGCCGCCCAGAATGATCCGGACGTTTTCCGGCAGTACAAACTGCTGTTTCAGGGCGGGAATCACCTGTTCAGTCAGAAAGCGCAGCGTGTCCGCTGCATTGCCGCCGAAACTTTCTTTGCCCCTCACCGCAGGAGCTTCCCACGGAGAAAGTTCATCGTTCCAGCTTTTCACCGGGACAGCGGCAAACAGAAACGAATGCGCCGAACCCTGTGCAATGGCGGAAACTTCGTTGTCCATATGCTGCAATTCATGCTCGTCCGCCATCTAAAGCAGAAGATATTCGGCGCAGTCTGTGCCGTAAATGCGGCAGGGTCTATCTCCGATCCGAACTTGCTTTGCGGTCACGGCAACTGCCTCCTGAAAAATTTTTGATGAGACCAGTATAACAGTTGCAAGAGGAATTGACAATTCGGACTGACACAATCGCTTTTGCAAGCAGTGTCTTTGTATATACAAAGACCACTTGCGTTGCAAGAGGCTTGTTGGGCGCAGCCCAAACCCATTGTTCTGCATCGTGCCGATGCAGGCTTCGCGTTTTTGCAAAACGCTCTTTCAGCACTCCGCAGGAGTGCGCAGCCATCACGGAACGTGATGATTGGGATTGCATCCCAACAAGCAGAACACGCACGGCAAATTTGCAAGGCCGTGCGTGTTCTGGCCTTTGTGCGCACAAAGGCACTGCTTGCAGATGCTGGAGCAATCAACAAATGCAAACTGGATTTTTTGTGAAAAGATACAGGAAAGACAATGAGATTGGTGTTTTGAGTCAAAACGCATTGCCTGCGAACGCGGCAGAGAGTATACTTTGATATAATAAATCATAAGTTGTCGAAGCACTACGTGTCCTTAGCAGAAAGAAGATGAGGAATCATGGCAAAACTGAAAGCAAACAAACCGACTGCGGATGTCCTGATGAATTCCATGCGTGCAATGGGATATTCCTTTGAGGCAGCGATTGCGGATATTGCGGACAACAGTGTCAGTGCACAAGCCCGGAACATTGTGCTGCGATTTCCGATAGACCCATCCGATTGCTGCGTTGCTGTCTGCGATGATGGTATCGGAATGAATAAGAAAGAACTGCTGGATGCTATGAAATATGGCAGCCAGCTGAAATCCGCCAATCGTTCCGAGGATGATCTTGGAAGATTCGGGCTCGGAATGAAAGCGGCTTCTTTGTCTCAGTGCCGCCGGTTGACTGTTGCGAGCAAAAAGGACTGCAAACTTTCGGCCTACGTATGGGATCTGGATGTCATTGAGGAAAAGAAAGACTGGTATATGGTTGACTGCTCAAAGGAGCAGATTGCGGAAATCCGATACATTGACTTCCTGAGTGATAAAGAAAGCGGAACGATTGTCCTTTGGGAGAATTTTGACCTTATTGAGAAGTCGAGCGGAAATGTCTACGCAGAACTCGGAAAACACCAGAACGCAACGGCAGAGTATCTGTCCTTGATTTTCCACCGGTATTTGAATGGTGAGGGCCGGAATCCACTGACGATCATGGTGAATAATTATAAGCTGACAGGATTGGACCCTTTCCTTGAAAATCACAGAAAAACGAATGTCCGCAGAAAAATCGAAATTCCAATCAAGGATTCTGAAGGAAAGGAACAGATTGTAAGCGTTCAGCCATTTGTTCTGCCCTTCCAGAAAGACCTGAGTGCGGAAGACAAGAGATTGTCCGGAGGAATTGAAAATTATCGGGCAAAGCAGGGATTTTATATTTATCGGAACAAACGGTTGATAATCTGGGGAACATGGTTTGGCAGACATCGGGATGAGCTGACAAAGTATGCCCGGATCAAGGTTGATATTCCGAATTCACTGGATGACATCTGGGGAATTGATATCAAGAAGCAGCATGCCACAATTCCGGCGATTATCCGCAACCGCCTGACGAAAGCTGTTGACGAAGCAATGGATCTTGCAGTGAAGGCACAGACCTATCGCGGACGGGTTGAGAAAGTGGATGAAAAGGTTGACTACATCTGGGACCGCATAAAAGAACGGGATAACCAGTTCGTATACAGGATCAACCGGAATTCCCGGATTTTTGACCTTCTGAAAGAAAAAGTGGATGATGAAACCTGGAACCGGCTGGATATGGTGCTGGACGAAATCGAGAATTCGGTTCCCTATCAACAGATTTATATTGACAAGTCGCAGAACCGCGTTGATGATACTGTGGATGATGAACGGATTGCTGAAATTGAGAGCAAGGCCAGAATTCTGATAAAGATGTCCATGGATATGGGCGCAGCTGATCGCAATGCTGTGATCGGACGCCTGTTCCAGTCCGAACCGTTCTGCAAATATCCGGAGCTGGCGGAAAAGCTCAGGGAGGCATAAAATGGGACTCGATATTGAGAAGGTTGCCATGCTGACAGGTATGGTCGATAAGCTGATACAGATAAAACATGTGGACAATGCGCTGGATGAAAGTGTTGTTGAAGAGCTTATCCAAAAAGCATTATTCATCAGCGATGTGCCTTACAGTGATGATGAAATTGCAGCCGTCAAACGGGATATTGCCTATAAATATCAGATACAAGCACGTCCTGGCCAGAGCATTCTGGCAGATTATGAGCAAGCCAACTGGTATGACGACAGAAAAGCTGAAATTCAGCAGAATTTCTGGACACGATACAAGAATTATCTGATTGACGAAAAGCATTTCAGCCCGAACGTGGTCAGTACGCTGGGTAATGACACGCTGGATCAGAAGCTGATGAATTATATTCTGGACCCGAAGGCTGACTACGGAAAGCCGGTGCTGAAGCGAGGTTTGATTATCGGCGATGTACAGTCAGGCAAGACCTCGACCTATATCGGCTTCATCTGCAAAGCAGCAGATGCAGGCTACAAAGTATTCATTCTGCTGACCGGCACAATTGAATCCTTGCGGCAACAGACACAGGAGCGTGTGGAAGAAGGATTTATCGGCATTGATATGTCGGCCAATACCACCGGAGGAAAACGCGTTGGCGTGGGTCTCGACAACAAGCCGATACATGCAATGGCATTGACCTCCCGCGCAAGTGATTTCCGTGGGAACTCCAATAAAATTGCAATGTCGCTTGGCAAGGATAAGGATGCGGTTGTCTTTGTCATCAAGAAGAACACCACAACGCTCACTAAGCTGACGAAATGGCTGATTGACCTGAATGCAGATCCGCGGACGCACAAGATTGATATGCCGATGCTGATGATTGACGATGAGGCGGACAACGCATCCATCAATACAAGTTCCGACAAAGAGGATCCGACCAAGATCAATAAGCTGATCCGGAAGCTGGCTGATGTGTTCACAAAGTCCAATTATGTCGGGTTCACGGCCACGCCGTTTGCCAACGTTTTCATCGATCCGGAAACGACGGAGAAAATGGAAACGCATGACCTTTTCCCGGAAGATTTCATTGTGGCACTTCCGACACCCAGCAACTACATCGGACCAACAAGAATTTTTCCGAAGGACGCAGAATTCCATTCGCAATTGGTTTATATAACGGATGCAGGATAGTGCGGATAGGTGACTTAAGAAAAAGAAAAAAGAGACCTCATTTTGTTGAAAATCAAATTTCAAAGTCATTAAAGGAGCTATTCAAATGAAACAAAATCAGAATTTCGACCATAATCACTCTCAAAAAGTGCTTTCCTGCCACTACAACATGGACACCAACCGGGTGGAAGCCCGATTTGAAGATGGCACCACCCTTTCCATTGATTGTATCTCCATTGAGGACGAATACGGCAACACCCCTGCGCAGCGAGCAGAACTGGACTGGCTACTATATAACAAGCCCTTAGAGTACGTCCAGCTTGTGCTGAGTGGTGAGATTGAGCATTATCTCTCACTTGGCTGTGACCATGGCATATTAGTAACCGTCAAATCTCCCGGCGGATGGACACCCATGGGATAATAGTAGTGGAACGTTTCGCGACGTTCCACTACTATTAACATCAGGGAGGACACCATGACATCAACAGAGCTAAAGCACCAGGCACGACAACAGAAATGGGTGGCAGCGATTCAGAATTGCAGAAGCAGCGGTCTTCCGGTACGGCAGTGGTGCAAGCAAAGAGGAATCACACCATCTACATACTATCGTTGGGAACGGGAAGTGCTGTCCATCGCAGATGCGGCACCGGAATTCCCCGGGGCACCTGCGTTTGCAGAGTTACCAGCACCGAAACAGCAGGATCGGAACGTTTCAGAATGTTCCGCCACGCTGCGGATCGGCAATAGCAGCATTGACTTCTATCAAGAGCTGAGTCCGGACCTGCTGAAAGCCCTGGTCGAGGCGCTGCGGCCATGCTGAACGATTTTTCCGGAGCGGATCGGGTCTATATCGCCTGTGGCTATACCGATCTGCGTAAAGGCATAGACGGTTTGGCCCGGATGGTGCAGCAGCAGTTTGAATTGGATCCGTTCACCAACACGCTGTTCCTGTTCTGTGGGCGGCGCAGAGACCGGATCAAGGGACTATACTGGGAAAAGGACGGGTTTATTCTGCTCTACAAGCGGCTGGAACAGGGTGCATACCAGTGGCCGAGAAGTGAATCTGAAGTACGGTCACTAACGCCGCAGCAGTACCGCTGGCTGATGGAAGGCTTACAGATCGAGCAGCCAAAAGCCCACCGCCCAGTATCTGGGCTGAGCATAATATAAGGCAGATTAAATTTCCGAAAAGCATCGAAAACACTGGCTTTTTGACACTTTTTGTGGTATAATTTTCACATGGAAAACGAGAAGAGAATTGCCACAAGTAACGCTGAAATGGTGACCATTTCACGCGCGGAATATGAATCTCAGCAAACTCAGCTCACTGAACTCAAGCTCCAGAACCAATGGCTTCTGGAGCAGTTGGGTCTTGCGAAAAAGCGGCAATTCGGCTCCTCCTCCGAGAAGTTGCAGGAGGGCCTGATGGATCAGCTTTCGCTAAGCTTCAATGAGCTTGAAGCCTACGCCTATGGCACCAAATCCGCTACGCCGGAGCAGGTTGCCGTGAAAGCCCATGCGCGCAAGAAGCAGTCCGGCAGCGTGACCGAGATCGTTCCGGAGGGCACACCCACTGAAGTGGTGGAGCACCGTCTGAGCGAAGAAGAGCTGATCTGCTCCGCCTGCGGCAGCAAAATGGAGGAGATCGGCAAAGAGGTCCGCCGGAGCCTGCAAATGGAGCCTGCCCGGTTCTGGATTCGAGAGGATGTCTACTATACCTACGCCTGCAGGAAGTGCGAGCAGGACAGCGGCGAGGCCAACATCCTGAAAACACCGAAGGAGCCTGCGCTGCTGCCCGGCAGCTATGCTTCCGCGGAGGCGGTAGCGCATATTGCGGTACAGAAGTTTGTGATGTATTCCCCGCTGTACCGGCTGGAGCAGGAGTTTCACCGCCAGGGATTGAAGCTCTCCCGGCAGACCATGTCCAACTGGCTGCTGAATGTCTCTGATACCTGGCTGCAGCCCATCTACGAGGTGCTGCACCGGCAGCTCTGCAGGGAGAAAGTTCTCCATGGCGATGAGACGACGCTGCAGGTACTGAAAGAACCCGGGAAGGCGGCGACCAGCAAGTCCTACATGTGGCTGTACAGGACCAGCGGCTGTACGGAGCATCCGATTGTCCTGTATGAATACCAGCCGAACCGGAAGGCAGAGCACGCGGAGGAGTTCTTAAAGGGCTTCTCCGGCTGGCTCCATGCGGATGGATACCATGGTTACCACAGGCTGCCGGAGAATATCCGGGTGGTTGGCTGCTGGGCCCACGCGCGGCGAAAATTTGATGAGGCGCTGCAGACGCTACTGCAGGAAAAGCGAAAAGATTCTCTGGCAGCGGCCGGCGAGTGCTACTGCTCAAGGCTGTTCCAGTTGGAAAAGTCTTTCGCAGAACTGACACCAGAAGAACGACATGCTAAGCGGCTGGAACAGGAAAAACCGGTTCTGGACGCTCTATTGGCGTGGGCAAATGCGGCCAGCGGCAAGGCGGCACCAAAGTCCGCTCTGGGTAGGGCGCTGCACTATCTGCTGGAGCAGTGGCCATACCTGATCCGTTATCTGGAGGATGGGCGGCTGGAACTGAGCAACAACCGTGCTGAACGCAGCATAAAGCCTTTTGTTATGGGCCGCAAGAATTGGCTGTTTGCCAATACACCGGGCGGCGCACAGTCCAGCAGTGTGATCTACAGCCTGATTGAGACAGCGAAAGAAAACGGATTAGATCCGTACCGTTACTTGCTCTGGGTTCTGCGGAATGCTCCCGCTATGAGCCAGATGGACGAGGCTTGGGCCGAACAACTCTTGCCTGCCAGTGCACCCCAGGAATGCAGAATACCAAAAGAATGAACATCTCTGGCCCAGCTGCGGTTGCTAAGCCAGAGATGCTTTTTTATGCGCCGGGAGATTTGACGGTTACGTTTTTGATTCCTTTTACCAGGGTTTCTTTTCCCTCCAGTAATTCTTTTACATTCGTTTTGGTTAGTTTTTTCTTTCTAAAATGTTCAGCTAAAGTAAACTTACATTCAGGATAATTTGAACAACCATAAAACGATTTTTTTAATACAATATTGTTGCCACACTTAGGACATTTTCCTACAAGGGGTCCCGAGCGCTTAGTGGGAATTTGTACCCCTTATCGATACAAATTCCCCGTAGGCGCTAGGGACCTCTTTAGCTCCTTGGAAGCTGTCAGTAGTATACCTAATAATTTATCTACATTCCCTTTAGTAACGTGTAACTTTCCAAATTTACAAAAGCGACTCATAGAATTATTTCCTCCCGTTAAATAATAGATAACTATTAAAAATAGACAATACTTGCT
>OGJV01000358.1_pt1 | contig 27641 bp, 26 predicted proteins | sample 1572271 | NCBI WGS metagenome assembly OGJV01 (sample SAMEA2582107, study PRJEB24529) | metagenome | biome: Human gut stool | place: China | collected 2011
CGTTCTCTTGGGGGTTCAAGGGGGCCATTCTCTCACGTGAGAGAATGGCCCCCTTTATTCGCACTCCCTGCGCGGCGCAGGGAACCTCTCGCACCCCTACGGCGCGACAATATGAACCCCCGCCGTGTACGTCTGATACCCCGACCCAAGGCTCGCGTAATACTGCACCGTCACGTCGGCGCTCTTGCCGCCGTCCGCGATCACGGCGTCCAGGACGTCTGCCTTTTCGTCCACGCTGACCCAGCCGCGTCGGTAGCGCGGCAGCGTGAGCCCCTGCGCGCCTGTGATCTCCGCGATGCGGGATGTGCCGTCCGACTGCTGTTCCAGCCGGTAGCTCACGCCGACCGTCGCCAGAAATGTCTCGTTCCCCTCGATCCCGACAGGGGCGAAGTACGTGCGCTCCGCGCCGTCACCCTCCGTCCAGTCGGTGAGCGAGGTCTGCTACGCGCTGCCCTCGCGCGTGACCGTCACCTTACGCTCGCCGCTCTTGCCGGAGACCGTCGCAATGATCGACACGCCGTCGGGCGCAAAGGCGAGGCCGCTGATCTCCTCGCCGCTCGCAAGATCGAGCGCGGCGAGCTTCGTCCCGTTGAGCGCGTAGATGTCGGACCAGTAGGAGTAGACCGCGGTGGAAAGGTCATCTCCTTGCCAGATAAGGTTGTTGCCGGGGAAGGTCTTGAGCAGCGTGCCGGCCACGAAATTGAACACCACGTAGAGGTCGTTTTTCTCCCCCAGGCTACCGAACGCCACAAAGTAGTTGCCTGCGGTCCCAATGTCCTCAAACCCTTTGAGCGACGGGTACTGTTCGGCAAAGTCCCAGCTTTTTCTGTCGATATAGATCGTTGTGTCATCCATTGCCACTCTGATCGTTTTCGGCGATACGCAGTACCAGCGCTGCACCTCGCTCGTCAAAATGAGCTCGCCGTCCTGTTGGGCAATGAGAAATTCGCTCTGGTCGATCAGCTCATTGACGCGCGCTGCGAATGCCTGCTGCGATTCGCCCCAATCGCCCTTCTGCGTTCCGTCCCAGTTCAGATAAATGCTCGTGTTGTTGTTTTCCACGATGTTCAGTTTGCCGCCGTCAAAGGTGTGAAGGCCGTAGTAGTAGGCACAATAGCTGATCGCGTCTTGATTTTTGCCCTCGTCTAAGCTGTATTGCAGCAGCATGTCGCGTCCGTTTTCGCGGCAGAGGAAGTAGACGTCGCCCTCCCACATGCGGTCGCGCATCAGCTCCTCGCCGTTGTCGTCGACGACGCACAGCTCATAGCCGCCGAACACTTTCTCGCAGATGATCTGCTCTGCCCTGCCGTCGTTGTCGAGGTTGGCGGACGCCAGCGCCCTGCTTCCGTCGCTCTCCGACGGTTCTGCGCAGCGGATGACCGTGCCGTCGCCGTAGGAATGCAGCTCGGCGTTCAGCGTGGAGAACAGCAGCTCGCTCTTGTCTAAAAGCCTGTTGACCTCGTCCGCGAATTTCCGCGCCTCGGCGGGCCATGAATCGGCGGAATCGGAATTTACGCTGAAGCTCACCGAATTCTCCGCCAGCGTGGTCGTCCCGTTTTCACTGAGCATAAAGAGCTCGTAGGAATACGATGCCTCGCCCTGATAGATTGTCGGCTCGTAGCGCAATAGCGCCGTCTTGACGCTGTCGCGATAGAGGAAATAGCTGCTCCAGCCCACGTGCGCCAGCCCCAGCTCCGCGCTCCAGAGCTCTTCGCCGCTCTGATTGCTCACCCGCAGCCGGTACGGCTCCTGCGTGGAAGTGCCGGTATAGGAGATCACTTCCTCGATCCCGTCGCCGTTCAGGTCAGCGCGGGTCAGCTCGGTCGCGCCGCCGTTCAGGCGGACGATCCAGCGGTAGCGATACGTCCCGCTGCGATAGCCCATCACGAGGTAAAGACTACCGTCCTTCTGCTGTAATAGCAGCCACTGGTCCATCGCCGTGAGCTCGTCCTGACGCCTGATCTCCGCCATCGGCACTGTCGCATTGACGTCCTCGCCCGTTCTCGTGCCGCGCCAGGCATGGGCGTTTTCGCGGCGCAGCTTCGCGGCGCTCGTACCGTCCCAATCTTCGCCGCTTCCGCTGCGGAACAGCCAGTCGAAATTGCTCACGGTCAGGTCGATCTCTTCCCACTCGGAAACACGGTAGTAGTACCCGCTGTCCTTCATATAGGCGCTCATCTGCGTATACGCGCTGAAGTCCGCAAATGCCGAATCGCAGCAAATCCGCAGCTCCGGCCAAGTGCTGGAAAAGTTGTCCGAAAAGCTCGTTTCCCAAGCCGGATCGTCATAGACCAACTCGCCAAAGAGATAATTGCCGAGCGGCATGTCGCAGATCAGGCGCTCCACCTGCTGCGCAATATCCTCCGGCACCGTGGGATCGTTTCGATCCACGCACCACTTGACATAGTTTTTCAGCACCGTGCCGCCGGAACGCAGCCCATACAGCTGCGCTTTCTGATTGCCCTTGATGGGATTTGCCAGCACCTCACCCTGGGAGAGCATGAGCTCACGTTCTCCCGCGGCGCCCTCAAAATAGAGCCTTGCATAGCACTCCTGCATCGCCGACGCGCTGCCGAGGCGCTCATATTCTGCCGCGTCCAGCAGCGAAAGGACCGTCTTGATCTCCTCCGTCGACATGCGGTACTCCTCGCCGCCGTCTGCCTCCTCCATCTTGACGCTGATGCGCGTGATCTCCCCGCGCGAGGTGCCGAGCAGCGTCTCCGCATCGATGTCCGACCTCGGATTCGTCAAAAAGCACACGGCCACGATCACGACCGCGAGCACCGCCGCGGCGGCGACCCAAAACGCGGGCTTTTTGTAGTGCAGCGCGCTTTTCACGCGCGTTTTGATGTTCCCCTCGCCGAATGCCAGCGGGCAGGCCGCGACAGCTCTTTTCGGCGCGGCGCAGGACAACAGCGCCTGCGAATAGTCCGCGCGCGCCGCACCGTCCAGCCCCTTGACGACTTTTTCATCGCACGCGAGCTCAATGTCGCGGCAGAAGAGGATGTAGGCGACCCACACCAGCGGGTTGAACCAGTGCAGCGCGAGCACGAGGTAGCCGAGCACCTTCCACCAGTGGTCGCGGCGGGCGAGGTGCGCGTGCTCGTGCGCGATGACATACGCCGCCGTCCCCTCGTCCATGTGCATGGGAAGATAAATGTTCGGCTTCACCACGCCGAAGACGAACGGCGAATCGACAAATTCGCTCTCGTAGATGTTATCTCGCAGCAAAATCGCCGTTGCGAGCTTTCTTTTCAGCTTTCCCGCGCTCACGAGCGCGTGGACGAGCAGCGCCGCCATGCCGGCGAGCCAGAGGACGCTGTAGATGTTGAAGTCCACCTGCGCCTGCTGGCGGCTCACGCCGACGGGGACCTCCGCCGCCGAAGGCAGCGTCGGATTCGTGACAATGTCAAGCGTCGCCTGCTCGTAGAGCACCGGCTCGCGCGTTTCGGTCACGATCTCGCTCGGGATGGTCTCGGCGCTCGGGATGAGCGAGAGCGCGCTTTCAATCGAAAACAGGCAGACAAGCCGCAGTGCGACCACACCCCAGAGAAGCGGCATGACCCACTTCGGCGCTTTTTTGAGGACAACCCGCAGCACGAGCACCGCCAGAATGAGCCAGCTTGCGCTGATGCTGAGGTTCACGAGCTTCAAAAAGACGTCATCCATGATGATTCTCCTTTCGGTAAAGGTCGATCATTTTCTGCACCTCGTCAAGCTCTTTGTCGCTCACGTGGCTCGACTTTGTAAACGCGGCGACGAACGCGGGCAGCGAGCCGTCGAAGCGCTTGTCGAGCAGCTCGTCGATCTCGGCGGTCTGCGCCTCGTCCTGTGAGATGAGCGACGTGACGACAGTATTCTCGTTTTTCAGCACCCCGCGCTCAGAGAGCCGTTTGATGACCGTGTAGGTCGTCGTCGGTTTCCAGCCCAGGTGCTCGGCGCAGAGCGCGACCAATTCACGGCTCTTGACCGGCTCGTGTGCCCACAGGATTTGGCAAAAGCGGTATTCGCTCTCAAAAATTTTCGGCGTTTCCATCGCGTTACCTCTCTAATCCGTTAGAGTTTATATGTACACTAACAGATTAGAGTCCTTCTGTCAAGCCCTTTTGCGCTCAATTCTGGGCAAATCTCACTTGACAAGGTCCTCCACGCTCCTTATAATAATTCATATCGCACAAAAAGCTCCGCGCAGGAGCTTTTTTTATGTTTGGAGAAAGAGAGTGTCATCCCATGTCAAAAAAAGCCAATCCCGCGGCGCTGCTGCCGATCTTAGTGTTCCTTGTCCTGTATCTGGGCCTCGGCCTGATCTTTGAGTACGTGCTCAAAATCCCGATGGGATTTTATTCCATCCCCATCGTCGTCATCTTTCTCATCGCGCTGCTCGTAGCCTGCTGTCAGAACCGCGCGCTGTCGTTCGACGAAAAGCTCACGCTGATGGGCCGTGGCGTGGGTGATAAGAACATCATCACGATGCTGCTCATCTTCTTAGCCGCAGGTATGTTCGTCGGCGTCGTGGGCCGCTCGAGTGCGGAGAGCGTTGCGTACTTCATGCTCTCGATCATCCCGTCGAAATTCGCCGTGGCGGTGCTGTTCGTCGTAAGCTGCTTTGTCTCCACCGCGATGGGCACGAGCGTCGGCACCATCACGCTCATCACGCCCATCGCCATCCCCATTGCCGCGGCAAGCGGCTATTCCCTGCCGCTGTGTGTCGCGTCCGTCATGGGCGGGGCAATGTTCGGTGACAATCTGAGCTTCATTTCCGACACAACCATCGCCGCCTGCAACGGGCAGGGCTGCGCGATGAAGGACAAATTCCGCGAAAATTTCCACATCGCCTTCCCCGCCGCGCTCGCGTCGCTCGCGCTCATCCTCGTGTTGACGCTGAATGCGGACGTGCACCCCGCGCCCATCCCTGCCTACAATCTCATCCAGATCATCCCCTACGTGCTCGTGCTCATCGGCGGCATCATCGGCATCAACGTCTTTGTCGTGCTGCTCATCGGTATCGTATCCGGCGCGGTCATCGCGCTCGCGACCGGCGCGACGGGGCAGACCGGCATCCTCGCAGTCAAGGCCCTGCTCGAAAACATGGGCAGCGGCGCGGCCGGGATGTTTGAAACCTCGATGGTCGCGATCTTAGTTTCCGCCATCTGTGCGCTGATCCGCGAGTACGGCGGCTTTGAAGCGCTGCTCGGCTGGATCAAAAAGGCGTTTCGCGGCAAGCGCGGCGGCCAGATCGGCATGGGCCTTCTCGTCGGTGCGATGGACATTGCCACCGCGAACAACACCGTTGCGATCGTTATGGCAAACCCCATCGCCAAGGAGATGAGCGAGGAGTACGGCATCACCCCGCGCAAGGCCGCGTCGATCCTCGACACGTTCTCCTGCATCTTCCAGGGCATCATCCCCTACGGCGCACAGATGCTCGTCGCGATCTCCGCGGCACACGAGCTGGGCTACGCAATCTCCGCGTTCGACATCATCCCAAACCTCTTCTACCCCTATCTTCTGGCGGTGAGCTCATTCTTCTTCATTGCGATCGACAGCAAAAAGAAGGCGTGACTGATGGTTGACCATAATCCGCTTCAGTGCAAAAAGCTCTTTCTTTTCGACCTCGACGGCACGCTGTACTTGGGCGACCGGCTTTTTCCCGGCGTCCGCGAGCTGCTCTCTGCCATCCGCGCACACGGCGGGCAGTACCGCTTTCTGACAAACAACTCCTCGCGCAGCGTAGCGGCCTACGTCAAAAAGCTCACACGCCTCGGCGTCACGACGGAGGCGGCCGATTTTCTCACCTCGGTCGACGCGCTGATTCACTATCTCCGCGAGCACGGCGGAGAAGACCGACGCTATTACGTCTGCGGTACGGAGTCGATGAAATCACAGCTCCGCGCGGCGGGCTTTACCGTCGCAGAACGGCGTGAGGACGCGAACGCGCTCCTGATGGGCTTCGACACCGAGCTGACATTTCAAAAGCTGGAGGACGCCTGCATCCTGCTCGGTCAGGGCGTTCCCTACGTTGCGACAAATCCCGATTGGGTCTGCCCCACGGCCTACGGCTTCGTGCCCGATTGCGGCAGCGTGTGCGAAATGCTCTGGCGCGCGACCTCCCGCCGCCCCATCGTCATCGGCAAGCCCGAACCGCTGATGCCGCAGCTCGCAATGCTTGAGGCAAGCGTTTCTGCGCAGGAGACACTGCTCGTGGGCGACCGCATCTACACGGATATCGCCAGCGGCGCGAACGCGGGCATCGACACGCTGCTCGTCCTCTCGGGCGAAACGAAGGAAGAAGGCCTCCCCACCGCTGACCCGCAGCCGACGTTCGTTCTGCCGGACGTCGCCGCACTGCTGAACATCTTAGAATCTTAAAAAGGAAGACCTATGGCAAACATCATCGAAATCCACGATTTTTCCGATCCCGCGCTCGACGTTTACGCGCGCCTGACTGAAAACCAACTGCTCAATCGCGCGGACCCCGACAACGCGCTCTTCGTCGCGGAAAGTCCGCTCGTCATCGGCCGTGCGCTTGATGCGGGCTGTGAGCCGGTGTCGTTTCTGATGGAGCGGCAGCATACTCAGGGCAAGGGGCGCGAAATTCTCGCCCGCTGCTGTCAAGATATTCCGGTTTACACCGCTGATGAATCCGTGCTGACACAGCTCACCGGCTTTCACCTGACGCGCGGCATGCTCTGCGCCATGCGGCGGCCGAAGCTCCCAAGCGTCGAGGACGTCTGCCGCGATGCGCGGCGCCTCGTCGTGCTCGAAAACGTGATGAATCCGACGAACATCGGCGCGATCTTCCGCTCTGCCGCCGCGCTCGGCATGGACGCGGTGCTGCTCACCAGCGCGGGCAGCGACCCGCTCTACCGCCGCGCTTCGCGCGTGAGCATGGGCAACGTCTTCCTCATCCCGTGGACTTACCTGCCCAAAAGCGGCGACTGGACGCAGCTGCTGCGCGATCTCGGCTTCCGCACCGTCGCGATGCACTGCGCAACGACTCCGTACGGCTCGACGATCCGCGCCTTGCCGCCGAAGAAAAACTTGCCATCGTCATGGGCACGGAGGGTGACGGGCTCGCGTCCTCGACCATCGCGAGCTGCGACTACACGGTCAGGATCCCGATGTACCACGGCGTCGACTCGCTCAATGTCGCCGCAGCGAGCGCCGTGGCGTTCTATGAGCTGGGACTTCCCCCGCTGAACGAAAAGGAGGACTGACATGCTGAACAATACCGGCTTCGACCTCTGGGCCGACGGCTATGACAAGAGCGTCGGCCTCTCCGACGAGAACGACCGCTATCCCTTTGCGGGCTACCGTGCCATGATGAACGCGCTCTATCAGCGCGTGCTCGCGCAGAGCGGGCGTGATGTGCTGGACATTGGCTTCGGCACAGGCGTTTTGACCTCGCGGCTCTACGAGCAGGGCTGCCAGATCTATGGGCAGGACTTTTCCGCGCGCATGATCGAACTGGCGCAGGCAAAAATGCCGGACGCGCGGCTCTATCAGGGTGATTTTTCCAAAGGCCTTGTGCCCGAGCTTCGTGCGCAGCAGTACGACGCCATCGTCGCGACCTACTCGCTCCACCACCTGACGGACACGCAGAAAATCGACTTTCTTCGCGCGCTTCTGCCGCTTTTGAAGCAGGACGGCTGTCTTTTCATCGGCGACGTCGCCTTCCGCACGCGCGAAGAGCTCGAAGCGTGTCGAACTGCGGCAGGCAGTGAGTGGGACGAGGATGAAATTTACTTCGTCTATGACGAGCTCCGCCCTCACTTCCCTGCGCTGACGTTTGAATCCTTCTCCCACTGCACCGCGCTTTTGACGCTGCGCCGCTGATTCCCCGGGAAATACGATAAAAAGCCTCTGTATGGTCAACCCATACAGAGGCTTTTCTGTGAAGCATTATTCCTTTTCAGTCGTTCAAATGGTCGAGGATCGCCGCAATCAGCTGCTCCTTGCCCGTGCCCTTTTCGGCAGAGAACGGAATGACGAGCTCATCGTCGCGCAAACTCAGCGTCTCGCGAATTTGGGCAAGATTCGGCTCGATCTCGCGCGCTTTGAGCTTGTCGAGCTTGTTTGCCACGATCACGACGGGACAGCCCGTCTGCACGAAGTAGTCGTGCATCGTCACGTCGTCCGCCGTCGGCTTGTGCCGCGCGTCGACGATCTGCACGCCGAGGTGAATGAGCCCCGCAGACTGGAAATAGTTTTCCATCAGCTTGCCCCAGCGGTCGCGCTCGGTCTTGGAGACCTTGGCGTAGCCGTAGCCCGGCAGGTCGACGAGGTAGAGCTTGCCGTCGATCTTAAAGTAGTTGATCTGCGAGGTCTTGCCCGGGGACGCACCCACGCGGGCAAAGTTCTTGCGGTTGACGAGCCGGTTGATGACGGACGATTTGCCGACGTTCGACCGCCCCGCAAACGCAAGCTGCGGCATCCCGTCGCGCACGAACTGCTTTTCCGACGCCGCCGAGAGGATGAATTCGACCTTGTTGAAGTTGATCGCCATGGTTTTCGTTTCCTTTCAGCTCATTTCGCCCGCACGCAGCGCGCTGTGCGCGCTCTCCTGCACGGGAGGAAGATAGCTCTCGTGCGCGGCAGCGGTGCATTTTTCGGGCAGCACCAGCGCTTCGGCAAAGACGGCGTCCACCGTCTCGACCGGTACAAAGCGCAGCTTTTCGCGCACCAGCGGGTCGATCTCGTCGAGGTCCTTTTCATTCTCCTTCGGGAGAATGACCGTATGTACGCCCGCGCGCAGCGCGCCCATTGTCTTTTCGCGCAAGCCCCCGATGGCGAGCACACGGCCGCGCAGCGTGATCTCGCCCGTCATGGCGACATCGCGGTGTACCGCCTGCCCCGTCAGCGCGGAGAGCACCGCTGTCGCGATGGCGATACCGGCGCTGGGTCCGTCCTTGGGGATGGCCCCCTCAGGGAAGTGGATATGGATGTCCTTCGTCTTGTAGAAGTCCGGCGCGATGCCGAGCTCCTGCGCCCGCTGGCGCAGGCACGAGAGTGCCGCGCGGCAGCTCTCCTGCATCACGTCGCCCAGGTTGCCCGTGAGCTCGACCTTGCCGCTGCCGTCCATCACGCCGACCTCAACGGGCAGAATTTCACCGCCCACCTCGGTCCACGCAAGGCCGTTCACCACGCCGACAAGGTCCTTTTCGGGAATCTTCTCCTGTGCAGCACGCGGCGCACCGAGGAAGTCCTTGATGTTCTTCTCTGTCACGGTGACTCGCTTTACATCGCTTGTAGCAAGCTGCATTGCCGCCTTGCGGCAGATCTTGCCGAGCTGACGCTCAAGCGAGCGCACGCCGCTCTCGCGCGTGTAGAGCGCGATGACCGCGCGGATGGCGCTCTCGTCCACGCGCAGGCTCGAGGCCGTCAGCCCGTGGGCCTGACGCTCCTTGGGCAGCAGGTGCCGCTGCGCGATCTGCACCTTCTCCTCGTCCGTGTAGCTGGGGATTTCAATGATCTCCATGCGGTCGAGCAGCGGGCGCGGAATGGTGTCGAGCGTGTTGGCCGTCATGATGAACATCACGCGGCTCAGATCGACGGGAATTTCAAGATAGTGGTCGCGGAAGGCGTAGTTCTGCTCGCTGTCGAGCACTTCGAGAAGTGCGCTCGCGGGGTCGCCGCGCCCGTCGCTTCCCATCTTGTCGACCTCGTCGAGCACGAGCAGCGGATTCATCGAGCCGCTGCGGGAGATAGCCTCGATGATGCGGCCGGGCATCGCGCCGATGTAGGTCTTGCGATGGCCGCGGATATCCGCCTCGTCCCGCACGCCGCCGAGCGACAGCCGCGCGACCTTGCGGTTCATCGCCTTGGCGACCGACAGCGCGATCGACGTCTTGCCGACGCCCGGAGGGCCGGCGAGACATAAAATCTGCCCCTTCGCCTCGGGGTTGAGCTGGCGCACGGCGATGAACTCTAAAATGCGCTCCTTGACCTTCTGCAAGCCGTAGTGGTCGCGGTCAAGAATCTTGCGCGCGGCGTCTACGCTGGCGCGCTCCTTCGTCTCCTCGCCCCAGGGCATTTCCATGCAGGTGTCGAGATAGTTGCGCAGCACACTCGCCTCGGCGCTGCCGAACGGCTGCTTGGCGAGCTTGTCCACATCTTTCAGCAGCTTGCGCTCCACTTCTTCGCTCAGGTGCGCCTTGCTGATCTTCTCGCGGTACTCGTCGAGTTCTTCGTCCTCCCCGCCCTCACCGATCTCGTTCTGTAAGACCTTGATCTGCTCGCGCAGGACGAAATCCTTCTGAATTTTTCCGACGCGGGAGCGGACCTTGCTTTCAATGTCCTGCTCCATGGCGGTAACTTCGATCTCGCGGCGCAGAATCTCGTTCATGCGCTGCAATCTCGGCAGCGGGCGCAGCTCGTCGAGGATATCCTGTTTGTCCTGATAGCGCAGGTTGAGCTGCTGGGCGATAAAGTCAGCGAGATAGCCGGGATCGTTCGTCGATAAAATGGCGGCGTAAACATCGTCCGGCAATTTCTGCGCGAGCTCGGCATATTCCGTCACGCTGGCGTAGGTCTGGCGCAGCATCGCTTCCGTCCGCTTGCTATGGCACGAGGTGGCCGGCTCGTCGATGAGCTCGACCTGCGCCTGCAAAAACGGCTCGCGCTGCCACAGCCGCTTGAGGCGGGCGCGGCACGCGCCCTCCATCATCACGCGCAGCACGCGGTCAGACACGCGCAAAATCTGCGTCACGCGCGCGACCGTGCCGATCTCGTACAGGTCTTTTTCCTCCGGCTGCTCCACGCCGATCTCACGCTGGGTGACGAGAAAAATCTCCTCCCCGTTTTCCATGGCGCGCTCAAGCGCGTGCACGGAGATCGGACGCTCGAGGTCAAAGCTCGTGTTCATGCGAGGGAACACATTGAGCCCGCGCATGGCGATGACCGGAAGATTTTTTGTTACAGGTTCCATGGGGTTTCTCCTTATGAAGCGGAGTCTGCCGGCAGCGACGGCTGCGGCGCCTCCCCTTCTTTCTCTGTGCGGTGGGAAATTTTCGGCTGTTCCGTCCCCTCCACGCAGCCCGGCGTGATGGTCACGCGGTCGATCGTGCGGTCGGACGGGATGTCGTACATCACGTTCATCAGCAGACCCTCCATTACCGCGCGCAGGCCGCGCGCGCCGATCTTGCGCTCGATGGCCTTGTCGGCAATCGCTTCGAGCGCCTTGGGCTCGAACGTGAGCTCAGCGTCGTCGTAAGAAAACAGCTTTTGATACTGCTTGACGAGCGCGTTTTTCGGCTGGGTCAGGATCTTGACAAGGTCGTCGCGCGTCAGCGCGTCGAGCGCCGTGATGACCGGCAGTCTGCCGACCAGCTCGGGGATGATGCCGAACTTCAAGATATCGTGCGGCTGCACCTCGCGTAAAATCTTGCTTTCATCCACGTCGTTTTTGCTCTTGAGTTCCGCGCCGAAGCCCATCGACTTGCGGTCGAGACGGCTCTCGATGATCTTCTCGATGCCCTCGAACGCACCGCCGCAGATGAAGAGGATGTTGTGCGTGTCGATCTGGATGAACTCCTGATGCGGGTGCTTGCGGCCGCCCTGCGGCGGGACGTTGGCAACCGTGCCCTCGACGATTTTCAGCAATGCCTGCTGCACGCCCTCGCCGGAGACGTCACGCGTGATGGAGGTGTTCTCGCTCTTGCGGGCGATCTTGTCGATCTCGTCAACGTAGATGATGCCGCGCTCGGCGAGCTCCACGTCGTAATCCGCCGCCTGAAGCAAGCGGAGCAGAATGTTTTCCACATCGTCGCCGACGTAGCCCGCCTCGGTGAGGGTCGTCGCGTCCGCGATGGCGAACGGTACCTTCAGAATGCGGGCGAGCGTCTGGGCAAAGAGCGTCTTGCCGCTGCCGGTGGGGCCGAGGAGCAGGATGTTGCTCTTTTGCAGCTCCACCTCGTCGTCGCCGCCGAAGAAGATGCGTTTATAGTGGTTGTAGACGGACACGGACAGCGCGACCTTGGCCGCCTCCTGCCCGATGATATACTGGTCGAGCACCTCGCGAATTTCGCGCGGCGTGGGGATGGAGTCGGGCGCTTCCAGCTCGTCGTGCGGCTCATAGCCGTCCTCCAGCACGTCCATGCACAGGCGGACGCACTCATCGCAGATGCGCACGCCCGGCCCCTGGATCATGCGGTGCACTTCGTGCTCGCTCTTGCCGCAGAACGAGCAGCGAAGCTCTTTTTTCCTATCTTCACTCATAAGTCAAACTGTCCTTATCTCTTGTAAATGACCTTGTCCACAAGGCCGTAGGCCTGCGCCTCATCCGCCGTCATCCAGTGGTCGCGCTCGGAGTCGAGCTTGACCTGCTCGGGCGTCTTGCCGGTGTTCTCGGCCAGGATCTTATTCAAGCGCTGCTTGATGCGCAGGAAGTGCTCCACGTCGCTCTCCATATCCGTGACCTTGCCCTGCGTACCGGCGGAGGGCTGGTGGATCATAATCTCCGCGTTCGGCAGCGCAATGCGCTTGCCCTTGGCGCCGGACGAGAGCAGGAACGCGCCCATGCTGGCGGCGAGGCCGACACAGATGGTGGACACGTCGCACTTGATATACTGCATCGTGTCGTAGATTGCCATGCCGGCCGTCACACTGCCGCCGGGGGAGTTGATATAGAGCTGGATGTCCTTGTCGGGGTCCTTGGCCTCGAGGAATAAAAGCTGCGAAACGATCAGGCTCGCGGTCGCATCGTTGACCTCTTCGCCGAGGAAAATGATGCGGTCTTCCAGAAGGCGGGAGAAAATATCGTAAGAGCGCTCGCCGCGGTTGGTCTGTTCAATGACGTAAGGGACTAAACTCATCTTGGTAACCTCCTTGTTCATACCCTGTTCAAAAAATTGGTATGTACACAATCAACCACAAATGGCAGGCATTTGTGGTTGATCGTCGTTTCTATCTATTATGGCCGCTTTGCCGATTATTCAGCCTTTTCCTCTTCCTTCTTGGCGGACTTTTTGGCAGCGGTCTTCTTGGCGGGCTTTTCCTCGCCTTCAGCGGCTTCGCCCTCGGCTTCCTTCTTGGGAGCCTTCTTCTTTTCGATCTTCGCGCTGTCCACGACGACGCTGATGGCCTTGTCGCGGATGATCTGCGTGCGGACGGACATGGCGTCAAGATACTTCTTCAGCTCGCCCACGTCCATGCTGTACTTCTCAGCAAGGTCGTTGTACTGCTTTTCGACCTCCTCGTCGGTGGCCTCGAGCTTCTCTTCCTTGATGATGGCGTTCACGGCGAGGTCCATGCGCACCTGACGGGTCGCGGGCTCCTTGCCCTCCTCCAGGAACTTGGCTTCATCCATGTTGGTCATCTTGCAGTACTGGTCATAGGGGATACCCTGAGACTGTAAGCGCTGCTTGAACTCCTCGAGGAAGCGGGCGCACTGCTCATCGATGAGCGCATCGGGGATGTCGCACTCGATGTTCGCGGCGACCTTCTCCATCAGCTCGTTCTCGACGGCATACTTGGCGGACTGCTCGCGCTGCTCGGTGATCTCGCGCTTGATGCTGTCCTTGAGCTCCTTGAGCGTGTCGTACTCGGACACGTCCTTGGCGAAGTCGTCATCAAGCTTGGGAAGCTCCTTGCACTTGATCTCCTTGGCCTTGACGTGGAAGACGACCTTCTTGCCGGCGAGGTCCTTGTGATAATCCTCGGGGAAGGTGATGTCGAGATCCTTCTCTTCACCGGCCTTCATGCCGATGACCTGATCCTCAAAGCCGGGGACGAAGCTGCCGGAGCCGAGCTCGAGCTCGTAATTCTCGCCCTTACCACCCTCGAACGCTTCGCCGTTGTCGAAGCCCTCGAAGTCGATGACGGCGATGTCGCCCTTCTTGGCCTTGCGGTCGACGGAGACGAGGCGGGCGTTGCGCTCGGCCATCTCATTGAGGCGCTCCTTGACATCGTCGGCGCTGACCTTAATCTCTTCCTTCTCAGCCGTCAGGCCCTTGTACTCGCCGAGCTTGACCTCGGGATACACGGCAACGGTCGCCTTGAAGGTGAAGCCGTTCTCGTCGATCTTGTCGTCCACGATCTCGATCTCGGGATAGCCGACAACATCGAGGCCGCTCTGGCCGATGGCCTGCGTATATGCCTCGGGCAGGGCGATGTCAACGGCATCGCTGTAGAAAACGCCCGCGCCGTAGAGCTTTTCGATCATCTTGCGGGGGGCCTTGCCGGGGCGGAAGCCGGGAATGCTGAGCTTGCCGCGGGCCTTGGCGTAGGCCTTGGCAACGGCGGCTTCAAATTCCTCCGCGCCGACCTCGACGGTCACCGCGACTCTGCTCTTTTCCAGCTTTTCAACATTTTTGACAGTCATGATTTCTTTTTCCTCCGTTTAACATCAGATAATGATGCTTTTGCAAAGTGGAATTATACCATAGCTTCCTCAAAATTTCCACCCTTTTTTGCATCAATTTATGTCTTAATTGCAAATTTTTACAGGCTGAAAGGCGACATAATCCGCCGCGATCAGCGCATATTCGGTTTTTTCGCGCATCCCCTCGAACGCGCGGCGGTGCGTGTAGCCATGCAGATGCCCGTAATAGCAGCGCTCGACCTCGTATTTGTCGAGAAGCTCGAGCATCTCGGGACACTTGTAGCTCTGATAGATGGGCGGATAGTGCAGAAAGCAGTAGATGGGCTTCCCCTCCGCCGCCTTGAGCGACGCTTCAAGCCGCAGCGCCTCGCGTGCGAGCATCTTGCCCGTGTGCGTGCCCGCGGCGTCCTCTTCATAAAACCAGCCGCGCGTGCCGCAGATGGCGTGGCCTCCGTAGAAAAAGGCGTTGTTGTAGAGGATATCGAGCGTTGTGATGTCGTGCTCGGCAAAAAACTTTTTCATCTTCGACGCCGTGCCCCACCAGTAGTCGTGGTTGCCCTTTAAGAGGATCTTCCTCCCCGGCAGCGCGTCAATAAACTGAAAATCCGGCAGCGACTGCTCGAGCGACATCCCCCACGAGATATCCCCCGCGATGACGATGACGTCGTCATCGTTGAGCTTCGAGAAATTTTCCCGAATGCGCTCGACATAGTTTGCCCACTTGGGGCCGAACACGTCCATGGGCTTGTTCGTGCCGAGCGATAAGTGCAGGTCGCCGATCGCGTATAATGCCATCGCGTGCCTCCCTTCCAAAGTCAGATCAAAATGCGTTTGCGATGTAGCGGATGCGCGTTTTGCCCGCGCTGCGGTGCACATCGGTGTAGACCTCCGCCACGTCAAAGCGGGCGGGCACATCCAGCTCGCGCTCGCTCAAGTACAAAAGCGCCGCGGCACGCAGCTTTTCCTGCTTTTTCACCGTGACGTACTCGCGCGGCGCACCGTACTGCAAATTTGTGCGCAGCTTCACCTCGACGAACATCAGCACGCCGTCCTTCACGGCGATGAGGTCGATCTCGCCGAAGCGGCAGCGCCACTCTCGTTCCACGATGCGGCAGCCGCGCTCGCTCAGATACTTTTCGACCAGCGCCTCGCCCCAGTCGCCGTCCTGCTTCGTGCTCATCGCCGCGCCTCCCACTTTTTGAGGAACGTCATGCGGTGCACGGGGCTCGGGCCATACTGATCGAGCATCTGGTAGTGGAGCTTTGTGCCGTAGCCCTTGTGCCTGGCGAACTGATACTCGGGATACATCGGGTCGAGCACTTCGACCACATAATGGTCACGGCTGACCTTTGCCAGCACGCTCGCCGCGGCGATGGATAAGCTCGCGCCATCCCCGCCGACGATGGTCTCGTGCGGCGTGGTGATCTTTGCCGACGCGCCGTGGTCGCGGTTGCCGTCGATGAGCGCATAGTCCGCTGGGATTTGCAGCGCATCGATGGCGAGCTGCATCGCCTTCATGCGTGCGCTCAAAATATCCGTTGCGTCGATTTCCTTCTCGTCGACGGATGCGATGGCGTAGGCGACGGCTTTTTCACAGATGACGGGAAACAGCGCCTCGCGCTTTTTCTCCGTCATCTTCTTGGAGTCATTCAGCCCCTCGATCTCACAGCCCTCCGGCAGGATGACGGCGGCGGCGTACACAGGGCCCATCAGCGGCCCCGCGCCCGCCTCGTCCACGCCGCAGACGGATGAAAAGCCCGCGGAGCGGGCTTTGTCCTCGTAGTGTAGGTTGACGCTCATGTGCGCTCGCCCTCCGGCGGGAATTCGAGCGTAAAGCGGCCGAGCTTGCCGCCGCGGAACTCGTCGAGCAGGATACGGCTCATGCGCTCGGTGTCGACCTCACCGCCGGAGATCAGAAAGCCGCGCTTGCGCCCCGCCTTTTCGAGCAGTGCATAGCCGTCGTCCTCTTCCGAAACGGTGAGCTTGTAGCGCTCCTCGATGGCCTTGGGGTAATTTTTGCCGAGGTAATCCATCAGGCGCATGGCGAGCTCTTCGATGTCGACGACCTCGTCGCGGATCGCGCCGGTGAAGGCTAAACGCACGCCGACGCTACTGTCCTCAAATTTCGGCCACAGGATGCCTGGCGTATCAAGGAGCTCGAGCGTCTTGTCGACCGGCACCCACTGCTTCGTGCGCGTGACGCCGGGGCGGTCCTCCGCCTTGGCGCTCTTGCGGCCGGAGACCTTGTTGATAAACGTCGACTTGCCAACGTTCGGGATGCCGAGTACCATCACGCGCAGCACGCGGCCGATCTGGCCCTTGGCCTCGTAAGAGGCGATCTTATCGTGCAGCAGCGTGCGCACGGCGGAAGAAAACTGCTTCACGCCCCCGCCCTGCTTCGCGTCCGTTTCGATGACGGCGCAGCCGAGCGAGCGGAAATACGCCGCCCACTTTTTCGTCATCTCAGGGTCGGCCTGATCGACGCGGTTCAAAACGATCAAACGGGGCTTGCCCGCCGTCAGTTCGTCCACATCGGGGTTGCGGCTGCTCATGGGGATGCGCGCGTCCAGAATTTCGCACACGGCGTCCACGTTGCCGAGCTCCGCCGTGATCATGCGGCGGGTCTTTGTCATGTGCCCCGGGAACCAGCTCAGAGAATCCAACTGCATTTGCTCGTCCCCCTTTACTGCAAAAGGCCGATGCGGCCAAACTCGCGCTGCTCGGTCAGATAATCGCGCCCCGGGAAGACGAGGAACACCGCCTTGCCGATCAGAAGGCGCGTGTCCACCGTGCCGAGCGAGGAATCGCGGCTGTCGTTCGAATGGTTGCGGTTGTCACCCATGAGGAAGACTTCGCCCTCCGGCACGGTAAGCGGAAACACGGTGCCCTCTTCGCGATAGGTGTAGTCATTGATGTAGTCCTCGTCCAGAAGCTCGCCGTCCACATAGACCTGACCCAAGTTAAAGTCGATGTCCACGGTCTGGCCCGCGGTGGCGATGACGCGCTTGACGATGGGCTTCGAGTCAAAGGTCTCCTTGCGCGCGATGACGATATCGCCGACCTGATAGTCGCCGCAGAGCAGCGAGTTGACGACGAGAAGCCGGTCGCCGTCCTGCAGCGTCGGGATCATTGACGGGCCGGAAACGCCCATCAGCCGCACAAGAAACGTAAACACCAGCACAACGACCAGCAACGCCGAGACGAGAGACGAGACCGTCTCATACACGTCGCGTCCGGGGATCTTTTCCACGATCTCCTCCTGCGGCTGCTCGCTGATCTCCATTTTCTGATCAAATTCGTCCATTTCGGTCTCCTAAACCCAGCGCCGCGCAGCGGCGGACTAACAGTCTCCCTCTGCGGCAAAATGCGCCTGATTTTCTAATGTATTATTGTAGCACGCTTTTTGAAAAAGGCAACAAAAAAAGCATGGCGGAAACGCCATGCTTTTTTGTTCTCAAAGAATCTGCCTTACAGCTTCTCGCGGATCTTGGCAGCCTTACCGACGCGGCCGCGCAGGTAATACAGCTTGGCGCGGCGAACATAACCGCTGCGCACGGTCTCGACCTTCTCGATGAGGGGGGAGTGGATGGGGAACACCTTCTCGACGCCGACGCCGTAGGCAAGACGACGAACGGTGAAGGTCTCCTCAAGACCGCCGTGCTTCTTCGCGATGACGATGCCCTCGAAGACCTGGATACGCTCGCGGGAGCCTTCCTTGATCTTGACATGAACGCGGACGGTATCGCCGACGTTGATGACGGGCATTTCCTTTTTCAGCTGCTGGGATTCGAGCTCTTTGATGAGATCCATGGATATTTTCCTCCTATTTATAGGCGTTCTTGACCGCTGATCAATGGCGCTGTCGGGACTCTTTCACCCGCGCACGGCAGAGGACCGCCCTTTTCAAGCTATGGTAGCATATCACATCCCCAACGGGAATGCAAGCATTATTTGCAAAAACGCGGCAGAAATCAGCGGAAAACGTTCATTTCCGCGTCGTAGACCTCTTTTCGGCGCACGCGAACAAAGTCCGGCGCGATCTCCGGCAGGTGCCGCGCGACCGCCGCGCCGATCAGCGCGGGGTTGAGGCCCGGGTCCTGCGCGGCGACGACCGCATCGGCGAGGATCACGCCCTCCCCCTCCGTCAGCGTGAGCGAGCGGATGAGCGGCGCAATGTTGAGCTCGGTCATCCCCTTGTGCTTCGTGCGCTTTTCGACAAAGATCTCCTCCTGTGTGAAAAATTCGCGGATGCGCTCGCACGCACCCTCGGGCACGCCGTTGTCGTATTCCATTTCGAGCTGTGCGCGCAGGTTGACCATCTCGCGCACGGGGCGCGTCACGCAATAGCAGTCCAGCACGCGAAGGCCCGCGGGCATGCCGGTGTTCAGCGCCTCGGCCACGCCCTCGCCCGTGCTGTCTTCCACGCTTTCAAAGTCGAGGATCTCGCAGTCGCTCGACTGCCCCACGGGCAGCGGCAGCACGATGGACAAAATGGGGTGCGGGTGGAAGCCGTTGGAGTGCTTGATAGAAAGGCCCGCGCGCGGGAACACACGCTGGAACGTGCGCATCACGTCAAGATGCGAAATGTAGGACGCCTGATGCTCCTTGACAAAAACCAGCCGCAATTTAGACATCGCATTTCCCTCCCACCAGGCAGTTTGCGCCGCAGGCGTTGCAGTGCGTGCGGCAGTCCGGCGTCGTCACGCCCTCATAGCTCAGCGCGTGCTCGCGCTTCAAATACCCCGGTGCAACGCCGCAGGAGATCATGCTCCACGGCAGAATTTCATCCTCGCTGCGGCGGCGGTTGGCGTAAAAGTGCGGGTCAAGACCGCACTCCTCAAAGGCCTCCATCCAGCGGTTCAGATCAAAATAGTCCTCCCACGCGCTGAGCGTTTCGCCCTTGCGCCACGCGGTCTCGATGACCTTGCCGAGCCGGCGGTCGCCGCAGGAGATGACCGCCTCCATAAAGCTCGTGGGCGAGGGGTGCCAGTTGTACGTGACGGACTTGGTGTTCATCGCCTCGCGCAGGAGCTTGACGCGGCGCTCGTACTCTTCAATGGGGATCTGCGGCTCCCACTGGAACGCCGTGTGCGGCTTTGGCACAAACCACGAGGTCGACACCGTGATGCGCACGCCGCGCGTCTTGTTGAGTGCGCTTTCGCGCCAGGCGTGCATGACATGGGCCGCGATGTCGGCAATGCCGAGCACGTCCTCGTCCGTCTCGGTCGGAAGGCCGAGCATGAAGTAGAGCTTGACCGCGCTGTATCCGCCCGCAAACGCACGGCGGCAGGATTCGAGCAGATCTTCCTCCGTCAGATTCTTGTTGATGGCGTCGCGCAGTCTCTGCGTGCCCGCCTCGGGTGCAAACGTGAGGCCGGTCTTTCTGCCCTTTTGCAGCCGCTCCATCAGCGCCATGGAGAAGTTATCCGCACGCAGCGACGGCAGCGCGAGTGTCACATGCCGCTGGGCACAGAAGTCCTCTAAGTCGTCGCACAGCTCGACAAGGTGCGGATAGTCGGACGTCGAGAGCGACGAGAGCGTCATATCCTGATAGCCCGAGTCCTCGACAGCTTCAACGGCGTAGCCGCGCAGCAGCTCCTCCGAGCGGTTGCGCACGGGACGGTAGACATACCCCGCCTGACAGAAGCGGCAGCCGCGGATGCAGCCGCGAAACAGTTCGAGCGACACACGGTCCTGCACGATCTCGGTCGAGGGAACGATGGTCTTGGTCGGATAGTAGGCCTTGTCCATGTCCCGCATGATGCGCTTTAGGACGACCTTGGGCGCACCCTCGTTTGCCGTGATGGACTTGACCGTGCCGTCGTCGTTGTAGACAACGTCGTAAAGGCTCGGCACATAGACGCCCGGGATCTGCGCGGCGCACACGAGAAACTCGTGCTTGCTCCAGCCCTCTCGCCGCGCCTGACGGTGCAGCTCGATGAGCTCGACATCCATCTCCTCGCCCTCGCCGATAAGAGCAAGATCGATAAAATCCGCGATGGGTTCGCAGTTGTACATCGCCGTGCCGCCCGCGACAACGAGCGGTGTGAGCGCCGTGCGTTCGCTCGCGTGCAGCGGCACGCCTGCTAAGTCCAGCATGTCGACCATCGCGGGGAACGCCATCTCATAGCCAATGGAAAAGGCGATGATGTCAAAATCCTTGATCGGGTCAAACGATTCGAGCGCGTAGAGCGGGATGTTCGCATTTCGCATCTCCTGCTCCATGTCGCCCCAGGGGGCGAAGCAGCGCTCGCACCACACGCCCTCAATATTGTTCATCACACCGTACAGAATGCGCATGCCGAGGTTCGACATGCCGATCTCATACGTGTCGGGAAAGCAGAAGGCGACGCGCGTGTCGACCTTGCTCTTGTCCTTCATGATCGCGTTGAATTCCCCGCCGACATAGCGTGCGGGCTTCTGCACGCGGGGCAAAATGCGTTCCAATCTCTTATCCACAAAAGTTCTCCTCTGAAGTAAGCAAAAATAAAAAGCCGAAAATGGGCACAAACATCCATTTTCGGCTATTCTACACTTTTATTGCGCGACGCGCAAGTCTCAGTTCTTTGAGCGCGCTTAAAAGCAGTGCCAGTGCGGCAAAAATAACGAGCGCGCCGCCGCGCGTCTGCACATAGAGATACACCGCCCCGCCCAGCAGCGCGAGTGAACAGAGAACGCCCGCAAGCGCCGCGACCGCGTCGCCCACGAGCGGGCCAAACAACGCCGAGACCGCAAGATTCAGCGCGTGCGAGCCGTCGAGCGGCGGGATGGGCAGCAGGTTGAACGCGCAGAGCAGAATGTGCGCGCCAGCGAAGACGAAGCCCTCCACCCACACATAGTGCAGCGAAAACCACGCCGTCAGAACGCCGCAGACGAGGTTCATGCCGCAGCCCGCGAGCGTGACGACAAGCTCACGCCCGTAAGAGAGCCTTTGCGCTCCGCGCGCCTGCAGCACCGCGCCAAACGCGCTGAGACGCAGCCCCTCGATGGGCACGTGGGATGCCCGCAGCGCCAGAAGATGCCCGCACTCGTGCAGCGCGGCGGCCAGCAAAATCGAGAGCACGATCGTCAGCGGGCTCACGATGGCCGCGAGCAGAATGAGCAGCCAGAAGCTCCACGAAACGTGGAGCCCGCGTTCAGGGAACCACATAGTAAACAGGGTTCAGATACTCTTCCCCGTCGTGCACCTCAAAGTGGAGGTGCGAGCCCGTGGCGTTGCCGGTCGAGCCAACTTTAGCGATCGCATCGCCCTTTTTGACACCCTGTCCCGCGCTCGCGGTGATGGCGCTACAATGGGCGTAGAGCGTTGAAAATCCGCCCTCGTGGTTGACCGTCACATAGTTGCCGAGGATATTGCTCTCCCCCACCGTGCCGACGGTGCCGTCGGCAAAGCAGGCGACAGAGGCGCCCTCCTCGCCCGCGATGTCCATGCCGTAATGGAAGCACTCGCCCGCGCCGTTCGGGTCGTCGCGCCAGCCGAACGGCGATGTCACCGTGCCGGACAGCGGCGTCGTGTACGAAAAGCCTAAAATGCGCTGCTCGCCCACGGCGAGTGCGGGCAGCTCCCGCGCGCTCGTGAGGTCGGAGACGTCCTGCTCCGAGACCGTCATGCCGATCAGATTGCCCGAGACCTCCTGCGCCTTGCTCTCACCGCCAAACACCGCGACATAGGCCTCCGACAGCGAATCGCCCCAGTCCTGCTCGCCGGATGCCGCACGCCCGACCGCGGAAAACGCCGAGATGAAGTCCGCGTCGCGCACCAGCCACTGCCCCAGCGTCCCGCGCAGCGCGCTTAAGTTCCCCGGCATCAGCAGCTTGAGGCCAATGAGCGCCACAAACAGCGCCCCGCAGACGATGAGCTGCACCCAAAGCCGCGGCACTCCCATCTCCTTGCCGCGAGACACGCGCGATGTGCGCGTTCGCGGCGCAACGCGCTTCCCGCTCCCGCTGTATGTTGTCCACTGCCGCCGCTTCTTCATGCCGCCCGCCTCCCGTCCATTTCTGCCATAGCCTATGTGGACGAGGAGAAAAAAATACCTCCGCCATGTAGCGGAGGTACTTGAGGCCATTTTATTCTTCCATTTTATATGTCGCGTAGACGTTTCTTCTTGTAAAGTCAGTTGCCTTGCCAAACATGACGTCCGGCAGCTTTGTGACAGCGTCCTCGGCCTTGGCGCTCGCATCGATGAGACCGTTTTCGCGGCAGTAGGACATTGCGCCGTCGTAAGGGCCGGCCTTGCCGGTCTTTCGCAGCTGGACGACGCGGCGGAAGATGGCCTCGTCGCGCGGCGCGAGCAGCATCGCGAGTTCGCCGACGGTCATTTTATCGTCGAGGCGCAGCTTGTTGTCCGTGAAGACGATGGCTCGCGTCTTTGCAAGCGCGACGAGCTTTTCAAACAGCGGATCGTCGCGCCCGACATCCGTAAACGGGCTCTCCTCCATCAGCTCGCCCACGCTGACAACGCGGTAGCCGTACTCCTTAAGAAGCGCGAGCTGCTTGCCCAGCGCGAACGCGACCGGCGTGCGCTTGGCCATGTTGTAGCCGTCCTTCTGGAAGATGATCTGTCCGCAGAAGAAGTCCGGGTCCTTTTCGAGCGCCTTGCGCATCGGCTCGACCATCGCGTCGATCTCCGCCTGAAGCGCCGCCTCAGGGTCCTCATGCGTCGAGGGCAGCCAGCCCGCGCCGTCGAACGACGCGGCCATATACTGGTACCCCATGCGCTCGTAGACGTCGTAGCTCGTAAAGCCGCCCGCCATCTTGTCGACATAGTGCGGCGGGCGCGCGAGCGTGAGCGTATAGCCGTAGCGCTCACGCATCAGCGTGTCGAGGCGCGTCAGGTCCGCGACCGCGGCGTCAAAGCCAGGCAGGTACTCGCGCGCGCCGTAGACAAACGGCTTTTTGCCGAAGATGATGTGGCGGTAGCCGTGGTTTGTGATCTGATGGCCCTCGTCGAGCATGCGGCGGATCAGGCGGTCGTTGTGCACGGCTCCGCCTTTGTCGTCGCAGTGGATATCGGGGTAGTGGTCGAATTTGACGCCGCCCCACGCCGCGCTGCCGAGCTTGCCCGCCTCGTCGGGGTAGTTCTCGCTCGTGTCGCCGATGACGTCGAAGCTGCCCTTTGCGCCATACTGCGCGAGCGTGTCGAGCAGCACATCCGTCAGCGTTTTGCCCTCAAATCGGTCGGGCGATGCGGGAAGGCCCATCGGGCCGTCGTCGAACGTCATCGCGCAGATGCGCTCGCCCGTCTTCACGCGCTCGATGCGGCGCGTGTAGCCGACGTAGTGCTTTTCCGCGGGCGTGATGATCTTCTTGACGATCTTCTTTCCCTTTTTGCCGAGTTTAACGATCCATGACATGCCATCCATCCTCCCTGGTGGTAAAGTCCTGCAAGGCGCATTTTACTGTAAAGAGCATTCCATTTACTCGTCTTTTTACGCCTGCGTTTGTCTTCTCTCTTTTGGTCTTCTGGCTTCTCGCTACGCACATTGCGCGGCCACGGCGGCCTTCGACCTGCTTCGCGCCCCGCAGGAGCGCTGCCTTGACGGCGGAAAGCGACAGCTCGTCCGCTTCCAGCACCGTCACGCCGCCGCCGACCTCTTCTGGCACATGTGCGTCGCTGCCCGCAGTGACGGGCTTTTTCCATTTTTGCGCCAGCTCGCGCGCCATGGCGTTGGCGTTCTTGTTCTTGCGGTCGGCACGGCTGTTCCAGATCTCGACGCCGTCAAGCCGGCTCATCACATCGTCGAGCCGGTTCGCGTCTGTGCTGTGCTCAAAGGGATGCGCGATGACCGCCAGCCCGCCCTGTGCGTGAATGGCCGTGACCGACTCGGAAAACTTCCTCGTTTCGATGGGTTCTCTCACAAAGAGGCCCAGCAGATGCCCGCGCTCGGTCGAAACCTCGGTCGCGGGGATGACGAGAAAATCGTCGAATTCCGGAACCTCGTCCAGCACGCGGTCGTGGTCGCAGATGGCGACACCGTTCAGCCCGCGCTCGCGCGCAAGCGCAACGATCTCGCTCAGGCTCATGCAGCCGTCGAACGACCGCTCGGAATGAATGTGCAGATCGAGCCGCAGCTCCATGATCCCCTCCCCCTTCTCAGCGCTCAAACAGGCTCTTTTTAAGGTATGCGCGCATGACCTTGCCATCGCCCTTGGCGCTCAAGGCCTCTTTCGCCGTGAAGAAATCGCCGAGACCGCGCAGGCCCTCCTTGACGCGGCCCGCCTTCAGATAGCTCAGTGCAGCGACCGTGTCGTTGAGGAAAAAGCGCATTTTTACACCCGTCCGGTAGTCCTTCGCCGTGTAGGTGACTTGCCCGCCCTGCGCGGCCTGCGCGTAGTGCGCGACGATGGGACTCTGCGCCGCCTCCGTCATCGGGAAACTGCCCCACACGCGGGGGTTGACTTCCAAAATACAGTCCCCTTTGAACTCAACCATGGCAAGGCCTGTAAAGTGAAACGACTTGAGCAGTTCGTAAGCCTCGTCGATCATCTTTTCATCATAAAAGCTCTCGCAGCAGGTCGACGGCCCACCTGTGATCGGATACTCGCGCACGCGGCGGTGGCACAGCGCGCCGAGCAGCTCGCTCTCGCGGCCGAGCAGCAGGCTCACGCCCGCGCCCGCGCCCGTGATCTTCTGCTGCACGATGGGGCACGGGTCGTAGCGCTGCATCTTTTCCATGATGGCGTCGAATTCCGCCTCGTTGTTCGCCACGGCGTAGCGGTCGGCAGCCTTGAGACCGAACTTTTCTCCGCAGTGCGGCTTGACGACGACGGGATAGCTCTCCGGCGTGCCGTCGTACTCGCGCGGCACAGGAATGCCAAGCTCCAGCGCGCGCTGATGCACGCTCTCCTTGTCGTTGAGCGCGTCGAGCGTCTCCTTCGGCGCGATGAGGAATTTCGCCAGCGCGGCAAACTCCTCCCGACGGGCGGCGACGGTGTTGAGCGTCACCGCGCCGACGCAAAATAGCACCGGATGCTCATACTCTTTGAGTACGCTCAGCAGCTTTTCGGCGTAATCCGCATCCGCGCACGCGCCGTCGATCCAGCGGAAATCATCGCAGGACTTCGACACCGACACTGCGGGTGCGCTCTTGACGTCCGCCCTTGTCTGCGTCACGACCACGCGGTAGCCCGCGCAGTGCAGCGCACGCACCGCCGCGATGGACGAGCGGTATTTTCCATCCGTCACAAGCGCTGTTTTCATCTTATCATCACCGCCGTATTTCTTTTGATCTGCCTGCCATGATACCAAACTCCCCCGCAAATTGCAAGAGCGCGCGATCCATCGCCTGTATTTCATAAAATACAGTTTATCATTGAAAAAAGCGATGAAACGCCTTGCTTTTTTCGTCCTCTCATATTATTCTTTTCAAAGTAGAACGACATTCCGGAGGAAACCCGTCTTATGAACGATATCAGCCTCAAGCAGCTTGAAATTTTTGTCGCCGTTGTGGAATACGGCGGCTTCACCCGTGCGGCGGAGGAGCTGTTCTTCAACCAGTCCACCGTGAGCGCGCACATTTCGCTTTTAGAGCAGGCGCTCGGCAAGGAGCTGTTCGTGCGCTCCAACCGCCGCCATGTTCGCTTGACGAAGGAGGGCGAACAGGTCTACCCCATCGCAAGGCGCATTCTCAATGACTGCGCCGCGCTGCGCACGCTGTTCTCCGACGCGGACAGCACCCCCGTGGTCGCGCTCGGCGCGTCCACCGTGCCGGGGCAGTATCTGGTGCCGGGCTACCTCGCCGCGTTTTTGAAGCGCGAGCCGGAGTTGCGTTATTCCCTGCGCCGCGGCGACAGCGAGCAGGTGCACCGGATGCTGAAATCCGGCCAGATCGCCGTCGGCTTTGTCGGCGCGGTCAGTGAGCCGGAAAATGTCGACTACTTCCCTCTCTACGACGACAGGCTCGTGATCGCCGCGCCGAACAACGAGCACTACCGCGCGTTCAGAGAGCGCGGCGTCTACGGCCGCGAGCTGCTGCTTGAAGAGCCGTTCGTCTCGCGCGAAGAGGGCTCCGGCACAGACACGAGCCTGCAAAACTATCTGCGCACGCTCGGCCTCTCCCACGATATGCTGCATGTCGTGGCGCGCGTGGACGATCCCGAGGCCATCAAGCAGATGGTCTCCGGCGGCGTGGGCGTTGCCGTGCTCTCGGCGCTCGCCGTGGAGCAGGAGGTCCAAAACGGCACGCTGCTCGCCTTCGAGATCGACAAAAGCGCGCTCAAGCGCACGATCTATCTCATCACGCTCAAATCGCAGCAGCTCTCCCGCATGGAGCAAAAGCTCGTCGGCTTTTTGAAAAGCCCGCACCGCAGGAAGCGCGCCGAAGCGCAGAACTAAGTCAAAAAAAGGCACGGCAAAAGCCGTGCCTTTCATTTTGTCTTTTACTTCTTCAAAAAGGCGAACAGGGCGTGCTTTTCATACGGCTTGCTCGTCATGGAGACGAAGTCATAGCCGGTCTTGGTGATGGCCTCGCGCAGCTTCGCCTCGTCGATGGGCTCTTCGCTGATGATGTCCGCTTCGCCCTTTCCATGGGAGGCGGAGACTTTCTTCACGGAGAACGCGTTGCGGATGGCGTCGTTGATGTGCGATTCGCACATGCCGCACATCATGCCGTCGATCTTCACTTTGGTTTCGTACATGTTAAGATCATTTCCTTTCATACGGCGCAGGAGACGCGGGTGGATAAGTCCCGCGTCTCCTGTGCTATTTAATGCTGCTTACTGTGACAAGTGCCGTGCATAGCGCAGTGTGCACAGTTACAGCCACAGGAGTTTCTTCCCCTCTTTCTCTGCCGGATAAGATAGGTGGAGATAGCAATGATTATGGCAAGCAGGATAGCAGAGACGATGATCGTCGACAGGTTTGCGGTAACCCAGTTCAACATGGAAATCACTCCTTTCGCAGGGTATCGGTGTTAAGGGATCAGTGCTTATCGCTCAGCTTGGTAGCTTCCTTATAGGGCTTGAAGAGCATGTAGATCATACCGGCGAGGACAACGATGGCCGCGATCAGTCCGATGACGTTCAGGCTGCCGGTGAAGGCGTTGCCAAACTGGTTGATCATCAGGGCAATGAGGTAAGCAAAGCCGCACTGATAGCCGATGGCGAACCAGGTCCACTTCGCGTTGTTCATCTCTCGCTTGATGGCGCCGATGGCCGCGAAGCACGGAGCGCACAGCAGGTTGAACACCAGGAAAGAATAGCCGCTGATCTGCGTGAAGGCCGCGCCGATCTCAGCCCAGCCGTCGGGATACAGGATGCCCATGGTGCCGACGATGTTCTCCTTGGCGACAAGGCCGGTGATGGAGGCGACAGCCGCCT
>OGJV01000374.1_pt1 | contig 26855 bp, 27 predicted proteins | sample 1572271 | NCBI WGS metagenome assembly OGJV01 (sample SAMEA2582107, study PRJEB24529) | metagenome | biome: Human gut stool | place: China | collected 2011
ACTGACAATTAGATCGTTAGGTTGTTTTTGACTGATTTACGAGCATCCCTAATTATAGGAGAAAAACCTATAGCCTGAGATTTACCTTGCAACTGACGACCATCTGCTGTTACAGAATGCCAATGGCGGCAATTACTTCTGTTGAAAGTAATTGCCGCCATTTGCATCAGACCACATCCCTTGGTTGCAAGCGAAGGCTCGAATAGCGTGAGCCGGAATAACAAGAAATGAGATATGGTTAGGCTTTTCGCCCTACAATTCTTCCCATGCCGTCGCGGATGAGGATGGGGAAGCAGAACAGCGTCTCGCGAGGGAAAAGTTGGAACTTGTGGACCATGCGGCGCACCTGAACCAGGAACGAGAACGCCTTGCCCGAGAGAAAGCCGTCGGGGCGATGACGCATGGCCTCGTCGTGATGGCCGAAGTTGCCCTCATCGAAGATGCACCGCAACACCATGGCGGCGTCCCGATGATGATGCGGGTCGTAAAGCGGCATGACCTCGGCGGGGCACCCCAAATAGTCGACGGCCAAAGTGGCAAATACCTGCCACAGACGCTTGATACCTAAATGTTCGATGTCGCGCTCCAGCTCGGCAACGTCCAGTGGACTGTCGCCCCCGGTGCGATGCACATAGAGGAACCGCATCCAGTCGGCCACTTGGCGCAAGCCAATGCCGCCCCCCACATAATGGCGTGCCAGATGCACAAATACAAAAATGGCGTTGAACGATGCGGGCGGCAACACCACGTCGTCCCACATCACGGGTGGCTTCGCCAACTGCTGTTGGCACCACGCAGGGAAATTGCGGCGCAAGCGACCGTTGAGGTCGGTAACGATCAGGCTATGCAACTCAATGGCGATATTGTCCACATGGAATGTGCGCTCATGCCCTTCCTCCAGTCCGTCGCCCGGCAAGTGCTTGGCAAACAGCTCCACGGCACGGTCGAACGCCTCAGCCGTAGGAATAAACACATCAATATCGCCCGACATGCGGTGCAACGGCTGCGGATAACATCGCGCCAGCCCCTGGCCCTTGAGCAGCCAAGCCGGTATGCCTTGGCGCTCCAACATAGGGAAGAGCCCATGCAGGCAACGGTTCATGTTGCGGTTGCGGTCCTCGGCCTCGGCCGTCATATTGACCATGGAGAAATAGATGGGCTTCGACGGTCGGCGATCGGCGGGCATCTGCGACAACGCGTCGGCAAGAAGTCCTTGGCACGTTTGCTCCACCGCCACGTCGACCACCCTCAGCCACGTAGCCTCATCGGCCATCGGTGCCTCCGCCTCGGGCGTCGTTGGCACATCGGCCCACAGCGCACGTCGGAAAAGATGCAAAAAGAGTTGTTCAGCCTTGGTAAATCGTTTCATAACGAGTAATCATTTGTTCCACCCCAACCAGCGACACCACCTTGCGATAGGCCCTATCAGCCTTCGCCTCATCGCCCACCGCCTTACGAAGGGCGGCGGCAAGCGCCGGTGCGTCGCCGGCGGGGAAATAGGTCACCTCATCGGCCCCATACTTCTCGCGCATGCCGGGAATGTCCGACGACACGATGGGTGTGTGGGTCAGCGCGGCCTCAGCCATCGACAAGCAGAACCCCTCGCTCCACGACGTCTGCGCAAACACATCGACCAGCGCGAGGTAGCGCGACGCCCTTGGGCGCCGCCCCAGGAAGAGCACACGACCGGGGCAAAGACGTTGCGCCAACTGTTGCAACGCTCCATCCTCAGCCCCGTTGCCGATGAGCAGCAACCGATAGTGGGCTGGCAACAACGCCAGGGCGCGTATGAGCACATCGAGTCCCTTGATCTTGTCGAAGAAGCAGATGTTGGCCACCAATACGCCATCACCCTTGAGTTCACGGATGCGACGGCAGTCGTCGGCATCGGGCGGCACGTCGACCGTCGGTTCCTCCACACTATTATAACAATAGGTGAGGCGTGATGGGCGAATCCAATGCGCATAATGGGCGACCGCATCGCTACTGAGCGTCACCACCCTGTCATGGCGACTGAGCGTGCGCACAAAGAGGTGGCCGAAGACCCAGCCCAATACCCGTCCGTAGATAAAGCGAAACTCCTCGAAGACATACGAGTGGATGGTGGCCACGGCCCTTACGCCCCTCGGCACGCCATGGATCCAAACGTAAAGGTTGGGGCGAAGACCATGCGTATGCACCACGTCGTAGCCCGTGAGATCGGTGGCCCTCAGCAGACTGATGCGCGTCGCGCGACAGGGAAACGCTATGGCGTCGGTGGTGACGGGATCGAAATAAAACACGTTGCACTCATGGCCACGGGCCATCATGCCCTCCACCAATTGTTGCACCACACGGTTGGGTGCCATGCGGTAAAGCGAAGGAATGATGTAGGCTATTCTCATAGGTCGGTTCGTCCCATCATCACATAGGCCCATTTGGAGAGCCACGGATGCGGATAATATTTCAGGTCGGTCACCCACAGGTCGTTGTAGGTGTTCAATGTGTGCAATCCCTCGAACCCTGGAGGAGGCGTCAGTCGGCGCACCTCGGCCATCGTCCATCGGCCCGCCTCGCCCGTGACCTCTTGGATGCTGAGCGCCTCGCCATACCATTCGTTGCACACCTGCGCCGGTCGGTAGCGCTTGCCCTGATGCTCGAAGACGGCACCCGCGTTGCGCGCCACACGCTCCTTGAACACAAGGGGTTGCGAGGCCACATAGTTCTCGCCTTGCTTGCGATAAAGGTGGAGCGTGTCGCCGTTGAGCCCCTCACCCTGCGTGGCCAGCACATAGCCATCCAGCATGATCGAATCGGAGAGGTCGACCGCCACCAAGTCGCGCTCGCGCCGGCAGCTGCCATCGGCGCGGTTGTAGCAATAAAGCGACAAGCGGTTGGCCCGCGAGCTCTCGGGCATGAACCACACCCAGTCGCCCTCGCGACGCACGATATAGGGGAAGCTCAACTGCAAGGGTTCCTCCAACACGGGGCGGCGTTGGCATATCTTCCACGTCGCACGGTCGATGGTGAGTTCGGAGATGGAGCCTTTCAATGTCTGCAACGAGAAGTCCTCCACCAGCAACGTTATCGTCTTGTCGTCGGCATCGACAATGAAAGGGTCGGCAAACCAACGGTCGCGGTAGGGATTGCCCACCACCATGAGGCGGCCGTCAACCCAAAAGGCTACGGCCCACCGGGCCTGTAGCAGTCGGCACAACGCGTTCTTGATTGTTTTCAACAATGAAGGCATATCTTGTTATAATGGCTATACGCGATTCCTCCCACAGAAGGTTTATGTGGATTTTGCATGAGGCCCACCGCCTCATTACTTCCCTTCGGTCAGTGGGTCTGCGACAAATCTCGTGAGATTTTAAAACACCGACGGTGTTTCCATTCTGTCGTCATTCGATACGGTCGGTGGGGCTTCGCCGAGTCTCGTGTTCTTTTGATAAATCACCCCGAATGGTTTCTGTGTTGCTCTGTGCGATCTGTGGGCGAATTCTCTCACGTGCTTTTTCAAGCGCATTGGGCGCTTAGTTGTCTCCCACAGATCTCTCAGATTTGCACAGATTTCGCATATCAAGATCGTGTGACACTCTGTTCATCCCTATCAAACAAGGCGGGCTGAAAGCCTTCGCCCAGTTCCAACCCAAGGCGGGCTGAAGGCCCAATGGCCTCCTTAGCCCAGGGCAAGCGAAGCGACACCCTGGGTAAACCGCCACGCCATATCATGCCACGCCCTGTAAGGGCAAAAGCAAACATAACACGCTCTGTTTCAGCACTTTTGCCCTTACAGGGCGCAAACTACACGGCCCATTATACCCAGGGCGTCGCTTCGCTTGCCGCTGGGCTATGGACTTCTGCCCCCTTCGGGGCGTGCTTGTTTGAACGCATATCAAGCAGGCCCCGTCATGTGGCATTCTCCCATGCATACAACTCTCCGCATGCGATAAAATCCGTGCTCATCCGTCGCGTCGGCGGCGCATCAAAGATCAAGCAGTAGGCAGCGGAGCAAGAGTAAATGATCCGTGAAAAGACCCATCCATGCGCATCAGTGATATCAGTGTTTTTTGATAAAATCACCCCGCATGGCATCTGTGTTGCTCTGCGATCTGTGGGCGAATTCTCTCATTTGCTTTTTCAAGCGCATTGGGCGCTTAGTTGTCTCCCACAGATCTCTCAGATTTGCACAGATGCATTTCACGTCCAGTCTGCGAAAGAATCCGTGCTCATCCGTCGCGCCAGCGGCGCATCAAAAACCAAGCAGTAGGCAGCGGAGCAAGAGTAAAGGATCCGTGAAAAGACCCATCCGTGCGCATCGGTGCAATCCGTGTTTTTTGATAAAATTACCCTGCATGGCTTCTGTGTTCTCTGCGGGCGAACAGAGAGACGAGGATCGATGGTGCACGAAGCACGCAGTAGACCCATTCGGCCATATATTTCAGCGTAGTGCGGCGGTTCTCGTGCCAACGCCCCCGCAACTCACGCAACATCACGTAGTTGGAGAACGCATAGTCAACACATTTCTGTCGGTCAAAGCGTTGTGCGGAGAGGCGCAACGCCCCTGCCGTGTGGTAGATGCGCAACGGCTGGTAGAGATACCGCGTGTTCCACTTGCGGGCCAATCGGTTCCAATAGACGCTCTCGCGCACGTTCACCACTTGGTCGGCCAGCCACGTGCCACGGTCGTCGAACAAGGCGGTGTCGGCCACTGTTGCCGTCCTTCGCGATATGATGTACTCGGCGGCGCAACCTCGCGTCCACTCCATCGTGATATAGTCGGAATCTTCGCAACCCGACTGGGCGGCCACGCGGCCCACCACTCGCCCCTCGTCGTCGACCGACAGGGCGTTGATCATGCCGATGTCGGCACGCCCTTGGCGCTCCACCGTTTGCCACGCCTCCTTGAACACCGCCACGCAATGCGGCACCAACTCGTCGTCGTCGTCAATGTCGATCATCAGGGGCGTTCGCACATGGCGGAATCCCTCACGCATGGCACGCGTCTTGCCCCCATGCGTCATCTCCACATAACAGATGTCGAAGTCCGCCAGCCCTCGCCATTGGTCCACAGCCTGTTGGGTAGCGTCGTTCGTCTCATCCGACACGATGAGCCACACAAACTCCTTGCACGTCTGCCTACATAGCGACGCAAAGAGCCTTCCCAGTTCAGCCGTTCGCTGATAGGTAATGGTGAAAACGGTAAAGGCGGGAAGGGCGCGGTCGTCGGCCATCAATGACTGCTACGGAGCAAGTTTTGGTACACCCACGTTCTCAGTCGGGTGGGAAACGCCACTTGCGCAAACCGCAAGCCATAGTTGATGAGCAGGTAGGGCAAGGAAATCAGGTGCTCGTCGTACATATAGCGAAACACCTTCATGTGCTCACGGAAATAGGTCAGTCCGCCACGTCGTGCAAACTGGTCGGCTCCCGACCGCACATTCACCACCACATCCTCGATGTTGCGTATCTTCACGTGGTTCTTCATCAGTCGCGCCCAGAGATAGAAGTCCTCCTGCCGGAACCGACCGCTATAGTTGCCCGCCGCCATGAGGTCTGCCTTTCGCAAGATCACCGTCACGTGGTTCACGCCACATCGCGTACGCATCATCTTGTAGATGCCGGCGTTGTCGAGCGGCAACATACGGCGGTCCACGATGTTTGTCGGGTCGCCCACAAACTCGGTGATCATGCCGCCCACCATGCCCACCTCGGGATCGTCGGCAAACACGCGCATCTGCTTCTCGAAGCGGTCGGGCATGCAAATGTCGTCCGAGTCCATGCGTGCGATATAGTCGTACTGGCAGTTCTCGCATGCGATGCGCAGCGCCTCACCCAACCCACGGTTCACCTCCTGTGGCAGGAACCGCAACGAGGGGTATGTGCTTTCCAGCTCGCGCACCACCGCCAGCAACACCTCGGGCAAGGGACCGTCGCCCACCATCACCACCTCCGCCGGCGGCAACGTCTGTTCATACGTGCTACGAATGGCGGTCCTCAAATATCCCGGGTCGTCATTCTTATAGATCGACATGGCCACGCTAAACCGCAGGCCCTTATCCATATGATTATCTTTCCCTAACATCCAAATTATTGTTTACACTACGTCTGACTCTCAACGATCGTTTATCACAAGAAATCTCCTAATACTGAACGCATAACCGCTATAGGGGAACAATAGTTAGTATAAATGTTGCGGGAAGATTCCTCTAATGAGCGCCTGAGTTCATTGTCCGTTGACAAACGATGAATAGCCTCAACCAATTCTTCTTGGTTATGAACTACCAAGAGATTTTTGCCATCCTCAAACGGAAATGGCAAACGATTAGAAATTGGAGTTGATATAATGGCCTTTCCCATTGCAAGATATTCGCCTAATTTCCAACCATGACATTGATGCACGGCAGGCGTGTTGAACACAAACATCGAACGCATGGTGTTTTGAAAGTACTCATGAAATTTATATCGCTTATTACTGGCAACGTCCTCGTATTCTTGAGGAATATCTCCATGAGTTTTAATCAGTCCACCCTCAAAACGAATTTCTGGTAACGATTTACATGTGCGAATAAACGTAGCCCTATATGGATTAGTAAACTGCATACAATTATCGACAGACCACAAAGTGGAAGCATGAAACACGTAACCTGACACTGATTCCGATTTTTGCTCATACTTTTGGATTGTAGGACGTAAGAGCATAGCATACGTATTATAGAACTGCGCATAAAGGCCATTAATGGGCCTAAATTTCATACGCAACAAATCTTTTATGCCACCTATCAATGTTCCGGCAACGCTCTTGGTCCTGATTCCAAATCCAGGCGGAATTGAAATGAGTTTAGGCCATGAAGACATATCTGTCGTTGTGGCTATATTAATCTTAGCATAAACATCGCACCAACGATACGCTTCAGCAGAAATGGAAGTCGAATCATGGAAATCTATAATGATTTTTCTTTTCATGTCCCCCCTTGCCACTATAAAGCACATATAGTGATCATACGAATAATCCTTTGCTCGATTCAAATCAACAAAGGAGGACACGGAATAATTCAAGGATTTTTCTCCAAACATCATCCTTAGGCCTTCAAGATAAAAAGAGGCGAAGGGAACTTTGTTGCGTGGATCTAAAGTAACGACTGTTCTCATTCTTATTCTAATTCTAAAAATTAAGGATGCTATTATTCATAACAAATCCATTTTTATGCTTTCTTCTCTACTCACACATTTGATCGAGAAAAACGAGCGATAAAGTCTCTCACATGAAGAAAAGCACGAACCACTTAATGGCCTAGTAAGGATATGAAAAACACTATTAAAAGCCTCAAGAATCAATAGGGTTAATATAAACTTCATTCCCAAATTATTTTTTTTAGCAGAGACTTGATCTTATCTATAATATAATCTATTTTCTTTCTAATAAGAGTTGGCGGATATTTTTCGCCATATCTCCACATTACATACTTAAATCCCTTTTTCGTATAATCCATAATGAATCTGTCGCTATCTGGGTGCAACTCAGAAGGATGAATCATATTCGGTTGCATACAATTTTCAAGATTGGCTGGAATTGTATTCATCCTGTCTTTTACTGATTCAAACAACTTTCTTCCTTTCTCGGTATTTAACAACACCAATGAAACGCCCTTGTTATCAGCATTGAAATTTGGGTCCGTCTTCTCCCAACCCCAAAAGTCAGCAATAGTAATGTCACTTGGGCGCTTTGTGTTGGCAAAGTGACAATTTCCGCAGGATTTACGGAACATGATATGCTTATAAAATAAATATGTAAAATTCATTCTTTTCCATTTTTGAATTTAAACGACTCATGATGGGCTGCCCAACCATACTTCTCCTTATCTCTAAAATTCACCCAAACAATAGGCGAACCTTGCTTCTTTTCAAGGTAATCAATGTAGTCTCTCCAAACATATGGGCTGGGAACGCCATGACAGACTATATCCACAAGAAAAAGATTCTCTCTCAGGCTCTTGCCTATGTAGGAATTGAGGCCAGATGTTTGGCAGGGGGTGCCGGAGAACAACACCTTCAACCCATCTCGTAAGTCTTGTCTCACCTGACGGAACACGCCTGTCATATCACTTTGTACATACTTACTACCTTTAAACTCATCGCGTTCTTCTTTTGTCGTGGCACGTTTATGAACCACACGGAAATGGTCGGTGTAACCAGCTCCGTAAACAACGCCTCCATGTTCCAATATATAATCTGAAATGGCAATAAAAGCAGCACCGCTACGACTGGTTTCCACCTCTTTCATATCCTTATGGCGAGCAGCATAAGCTAACGGCTTGTCGAGATTCAAACTTGTATCGTAATTATCGCTGAAGGCGCACACCTTCTCGCACAAGCCGCAGTCCACACATTTGGCCTCATCCACAACTGGATAAAGAAAGCCGAGAGCATTGGGCTTCATGCTTATTGCATCATGGGGACACACACTGGCACACGAAGTACATCCGCAGCAATCTGCTGGATTATTAATCTTTATCATTTATTTAATATTTTATTCTTAACTTGACCCAGTTTATCCACCACAAAGGCACGCTCTTGACGATTGCAGCCTACAAAGAATTCTACTATAACCGTGCAAGCCATAGCTACCAATGACAAGATTACGAATGAAAGAAACGACTCCTCCATACAATTAGAAAGCATACTAGGAACCACAAACGAAAGCAATGCTACTACAATTACGTTGAAATAAACCTTCTTCACATATTGAATGAAAGACAATCCTATCATTCCTCGTAACATATAAAGACGGGCTGCCAAGCAGCATTGAGATATAACGATAGCAACAATTAATACACTCTCAGGCATGCAGCCCAATCTTAAGCAAATATAGGAAACAGGAAGGTTCATCATCTGCAAACCTCCCACAACAATTTGATAGTTTCTGATCTTACCTGTTGCGAGCATCGCTGTTACCAAAGGATGAGAGATTGATTCAGACATAGCAAAAACCAAAATCAACTGAACAAACAATACTGCGTAATCAGGAACCAACTTCAACCAAAGAACCAAAATATAATGCGTATTGACCAATACCGGCAACGAAAGGAACAGAAGCATATAAAAAGACAATCGTGCACCCTGGAATAATAAAATCATCATGTATTGTCTTTCACCTGACGCATACGACTTGATTATCTGAGGATTCAAAGCAGCCATAAAATTCGATACAAAACCCATTATGGTATTATTCACCTGATTTGCAATTCCTCTTGCTGCATTTACAGAGGGACCATAGAAGAGATTAATCAAGATGTTTCCACCTTGATCTCGCAATACTGCAGATGACGCACCAATAAAGTTCCAACCAGCAAACCCAAACATTTTCTTTAAGATATCACTATCCCAATGGAAATGATAGGCACATTCAACAAAATGTTTCTTGCAATAGTATCCATAAGTAATTCTGATGATGACTGATACAACACACATTAATATTGCATAGAAAACTAACGTATCCATAGGTGAGACCATGACCAAAAATGCTATAGCCAATTTACAGCCCGCCTCCAAAATACTGATATAGGCAAACGCAGACATTTTCTCATGGGCAATGATCGCCGCATTATATGGTACACTTATCAAATTGATGACAAAGGTAACAATAGAGAACTGCAGCACCCAATTTGCCGCCACCATTCTATCTGCTGATATTGTCATTTTAGCATTCAAGAACCATACACCAATTGATTCTATCAATACAACGATTATCAACGACAGTAATAACTGAATCGTTACAGAAGCCGAGAAGATTTTATTTAGTCTGCTCTGATCATCCTTTCCCAATTCGTATGTTATAAACCTACTGATAGCAGTCGACAACGAACCAGAAATAACAGCGAACATAGCAACGACGCCGCCCACCACATTATATATACCAAAATCCTCCACTCCTAAAGCATTCAATATGACACGGCTCGTATATAACGACACCACCATCATAAAGAGCATTCGGAAGTAAAGAAGCAACGTATTTTTCGCTATTCGTTTGTTGTTATCTAATGTTTGATTCGTCATTAATATTCTTTGCGTTTTTCCTTAATACAGGCGAAATGTCCAATAAGAACAACGGCATCTAATTAGTTAGTTAACACTGACACCACGCATTTATCTTCCAAACACAAATCCCAACTTCACCTTATAAAATACTTCTGCTACAAGAACACAAAGCAAGCATATAACAACGGCTGAAACGGGACTTAAAAAAAGTTCATAAGAAGAAAGGTCTACTTTAAGCACATCACAAACGAGCTTTTCTGTCAAATTGATAGCAAAATATTGCAGCACATAAATCTGCAAAGTGTTTATTCCTATTTTATGCCCAAAATACCTAGTTACACTCTTTATTGAATTAGACTTTTGACACCTTGGCTTGAGCAGACAACAACGATCTCACTCATTTTCTTTCCTTTCTTAAATCGTGCCTATATGCCATAAAACCTATTGGTAACAAGAGAAACGCCCACAATGGCATGTGATTTCTTCTGCCCTTATACGACATCGTGTATCGCCAATAATTAGCTGCTGCCTTCATTCGGCTCACCCAACTAAAGCGATTATCTTTTGTCAGTTCTGAATAAAAGAGCATGGTACCCCGAGGAGAATTGCGATGGTGGATTCTGATATTATTTGTCAAGCCATCGGGAAGATACTCACATGTATAGATTTCCTTGTTGAAATAACGTAGTTTGTATTTCAAAGCTATTTTGTTCCAAACAAGAGCCTCTGTTAGAAATTTCTCACCTTCAAATTCTGGAAATAGATATTGCCTCAGTACATGCGTGCGCCAAACTTCAGCCATATCACCTTTTATTTTATGAACCTCCCTATAACTAACATTGTCCGTATCAAGCACATCATACGTCACATCACCTCCGACCTTAGTACCATTAGGATAGCACTTAGAACCTGCAACACCTGCAAATTCTTCACAACTACAGATTTGACTGTAATATAAATCTATCCAATACAGACTGTCAACTGGTAACCAATCGTCGCTATCCACAATGAAAAACAATTCGCCCTTGGCTAACGCCAATCCCTTATTGATAGCCCTATGTTTGCCCCCATTCGGAGTTTTAATGTGTCTAATGGGTAGACGAGCATCCTTTATCCAACCTTGAATCAGATTCTCGGTATTATCACTACTTCCATCATCAACAATCAGCCATTCAAAATCGCGGAAAGTCTGCGCCTGCAACGTCTCATACAAATGGGGTAAGGCATACGCTCTGTTATACGTAGGAGTAAAGACAGTTATTCTGCACATAATCTTCTGTATATGTTCATGTAGCCATGGGTCATTGAAACCATTGAGAAATGGGCGTCAATATACTCATGCAATTCGTTTTTATCAATTCTCTTTGAAAGGACAGCATTTACATCTACGTCCTCAATCCTTTTGAACAACAGGCCACCTATGGGTTTAGCCACATCTATATGTGAAGGAATGTCTGACAAAACAGGAAACAATCCACAAGCTATCGCCTCACAAACAGCCATGCTCATGCCCTCGCTTTTCGAATAACTGACGTAATAATCTGCGCACTGAAGGTAGTCTGCCACATTGGAGATGCGCCCTGTAAAGATAATGTTCGGGCAATTCTTCGCGATCTGTCGGCAGCTCTCCAACCGAGAGCCGTCGCCTAAGACGAGCAATCCCACCTGTTTGTTTTGGAACTTTTTAGCAAAGAATTCCACCAATTCCTCGCAGCGCTTTTCGCGCTCCACTCGTCCCGATGTAACAAACAAGGTCATATCCTCAGGCAGCTGCAATTGCTTCCGTTTTGCTTCTCGCTCTGAATCAGCCAACAAGCCAAACTTCTCCGTATCAATGCCGTTGTTCACGTAGTCGACGTTATCCAAGAATTGGCGATACAACTCTGCTCCACTTTCCGAGACCGCCACATTCAGATCAAAGCCAACCAACGCATGGAAATACCGATTAAGCATGTATCGCCCCAAGAAAGGACCAAAGGCATTGATGAAATCCTCAGTGGCTCGATCGTGCAGCGTTGTCATCTTCTTCACGCCTACAAGACCAGCACAAACAAGCGCAGGATGGTAGCCGTGACAATGAACCACGTCAATTTGATACTGATTGACAATCTGCTGAACCCGCGCCCTTACTAATGACGAACACACCTCGCATGCAAAGTAGGAGCAGTTGAGACGCAACACCTCTATGCCAAGCGCTCGGAACATTTCTATCCTGCTGTCAGCCGGTTCCTTCCTCAGCGACAACACCGTAAGTTGGACTCTCTTTTCGTTCACCAGCCTTTGGCACAGGTTATACACCACCTCCACAAGGCCACCACGACGAAGATGGGAAACTACAACCAGAAGTTTCATGCTCAATTAGTTTTCTTTTTGGAAGATACTATGGTAGGGGACCATACGTCCATAAGACCCTTCTGGGATACCACTATCATAAACAGCGAGGGAACGGAACATCAGAAATATGAAATAAGCAATCATAACTCCCTTACAATAACGTTGCAATCTAATACTTCTAAAGGCATAAATAAAAGCTGGAACCAAGAAAGCGTAAGCGATAGCGTAATAATCGCGCAATCGTTTCACAATACCCACATCGCTTCCTACAATTAAGAAACCGCAATAAGCCACAAACATAAAAAGGAAGAAGTCGTAGTATGGCACCTTCACTATGGCACGTTTACGAACCCAAACTGCCATTATCAGAAACACAAAGTTCTCCAGATAATTCATCATATTCATTGACATGCCTTCTACACCTTGGGATTCATTTACATATTCCCCAAAACGGTCACTTACAAAATCGCTGGCTTTCGAAGCACTCGCAAAAAACGTCATGGAATATGCGCCCACTACGATTGCCAACAACAAAAGGAACGCAGCCTTTTTATAGGTAAACGTTACATCCCGAAAGGCAAGAACTGGCAAAAACACCAGGGCACTGCCATGCAACGTGTAGGCGAACACCACCATAACGACAAAGGTCACGGTACGTTGCTTGAGCAGCAATTCGCTTAACGCCCACCAACAAATGGCCATGGCCATGTATTGACGGATACCCGACATGGCATAGAGAGTGAAGAGCTTTCCCAAAATCATAACCATGCCAAACAGCGGCCAAGGGCCCAGACGGAAAGTTTGCCTAAAAGCGATAACGCTAACAAGCGTTAGCAGAAACACAAATGCCTGAAAACTAAAGCCCATTTTATGGAACACTTTCTGCAGCCAGAAATAGCCAGCGTCGCCACCCACGTCTATATCAGTGTCGTAACCCATTTCATAGGTTCCGTAATCGCCATGCCAATATCTAAGTCCCACAACAAGAAGGAATATCAGCAAAACGGAATAGAACATACGCATGTCCTTCTTTTTGCGTTGTCCACTTTCTGCCCAAGCGAACAATCCTGCAAAAGCCGCCAAAATTATATAAACTATCATGAACGATTATTTGGAAATCAGTTTTCTAAAAGCAAGAAAAGCAGAATACACCTTGGGACCTAACAAGCGCACCACACGTCTAAACGCCCGATAACGTTTCGGCTGCCACGTGCCATCATACCAATGGATGGAACGTGTGTTTTCTGTAATATGAAGCTGGTTGATATGCTCTAATGGATTGAAATACTCCTTGGGATAGATATAAATGCCATCAACAAGTTGGATCTCAGGCGTGTTTTTCAATCCATGACTCACCAAAAGGTCGGTGGTATAGGAAACCACCGTCTTATAGATTCCTGCAGCACGGTTTTGGTTTTCCGATTCAAAGCCCATCTGCTCATAACAATCGAGCAATTCTTTAATCAAACCATTGCCGGGATCTACTGCGAGGCCAAGACCAGGGGCCACCCCCAGAGAATTCGGCTCAGCCTCACTGACGCTTTCCGTCTCGCATCCCATAAATGGGCCGCGCGCAACAATGTCATCTATGGGCTTAATGATCTCCACATCTACATCAAAATACAAACCTCCATAGCGGTAAAGCACCCAAAAACGGGCATAGTCGCTCACATAAGCAAACTTCCGTGCTTGATAAGCTTCTGCCGTATACGGGATGATGTTGACATCGAAATTCTGCTCGTTCCACTCCTTTATCTCATAGTCGGGCAGAAACTTTCGCCACGAAGCGATACATTTCTCTGCACTCTTGGGCAACGGTTTTCCGCCAAACCAACAATAATGAATTATCTTAGGTATCATAATCTTTCAGTATTTCATCACAACGCCGAAATTTCTAACGGTATTGCTTCATCGTTTTCTAATAATAAATTAAGAAATATGGCTCTTCACACATTTAATTAGTCGCTTAACGCGAAACAGAAAGAATACCATCCTGATGGCAGGCTGGTACCAGCCGCGGCAAGCCGCAGCCATACATCCCTTAACGACCGTCATCTCGTTCAGTGAACTTATTCGGTCTCGAAAAGACACAAAGCGTTGCTTGAAAGCCGTAGACGAATAATAGCCACGCCCATTCCAAAAGGCACGAGCAAACACTGCATCCTTCTTGCTTCTCACCGCAAGAGGTTGCACAACGTTTCCTTCCAACAACGTTCGGAACATATCAAGCACACGCATATCCATCTCATAAGTGCGCTCGTCATAGTGGCGGGTTAGCGACGCACTGTTATACACGTAATGGTAAAATGCCACAGGTTCGTAAGCAATCTTAATATCATGCAGGAGAATCGCAGCCATGGTGTATTGGTCCTCGCAGCCGTAAATGCCCTTGGGATAACTGATGCCAAACCGTGTGTACACATCACGACGGATCAACTTGTTTACGGTAAAACCCTGTATGTTGGCAAACAATTCCTTAAGCACATCTTCCGCTTGTAGCGATTGTGGACGCTGACACATATAATGCCGACTGTACTCATCCTCACGGTAAAGGTCGCACATCGTCATGTCGGCCTGTTCACGCTCGGCCGTGGCATAGAGGCAATCCAAACCTTCAGGGCTCACCCAATCGTCGGGATCGGCGAAGATCGTGTATTTGCCTATGGCCTTGCTCAAACCATAGTTACGGGCATCGCTCAAACCACCATTCTCCTTATGATAAATACCAATGCGCGCATCCTTATGCGCATATTCCTGGCAGATGCTCCAAGAGCCATCCTTGGAGCCATCATCGATAAGCAACAACTCATAATCGGTGAAGGTCTGGGCCAACAAGGAGTCGATGCATCGACGCATCAAATGCTCCATGTTGTAAATGGGAACTATGATAGATATTGCTGGCATATTCAAAACTAAGTTATCGATTTTTCGTATCAACAGGCTACTTTCTTAAAAGGAAGGCTATCGCGAGCCGCACTTTCTGCTTTACGCTCAGATCGGGCCACACATAGCGATAGAAATCCTTAATGCAATGGTTTCCATACCACAAAGCCCGATTTCTTTTCCACTCATCGGACGAAACCAATTTGAAATAGCCGACAAATGAGAAAAACAAGCTGCGCCTTACGCCCAAATGGGCGGCCATAGGCTCGAATGCAGCCTTTAGTCGGGTTAAGGATTGAACCGCATAGTCGACCTTCATTCCATATTTCTGCTCTGAAGTCATAGCGGACAGCCGGACATAATAGGTACTTTGCGGTAAGACCGCATAAGTTTGACAACGCGAAAGATACTGCCACACAAAGCATGAATCCTCTCCCACCTTCATATCTTCTGGGAAGCGGATATTACCGATGAGGTCTCGCTTATAAAACTTCGCCCATGGAGTTCGCAGAATAGAATTGCTACCATACTCAGCAACAACATCAGACAAGCGGCATCCCGTAAAGCATGCAGAAGACAAACCTTCGCTCTCTTTTCCGTCCACAACATTCCGATAGCTTGCAAAAATAATATCTTTATCTTCTGGAAAAACCAAATAAGAATCATTTATATAATCGTCAGAATCGACAAATGTCACCCAATTTCCTTTGGCAATCTCCAGTCCACGATTGCGAGCCGAACTAACGCCTCCATTTTCCTTATGAATAACCGTAACTCGGTTATCCTTCCGTGCATATTCTTCGCAGATTTGAAGCGATTTGTCCTTGCTGCCATCGTCCACCAAGATCACTTCGAAATCAGCAAACTGCTGCTTCAGAACAGAATCTACACACTTATTCAGCGTTGCCTCAGCGTTGTAAACAGGTATAATAATAGAATACTTAAGCATCGTTCTAAAACTATTTACTTAAGAATGGAAAACACAGCGGGCTTGCGTTAAAACTTCGCCTAAGAAATTCTTGCTCTTTTCAATTTCTTGCTTTCGAATAGCATTTACCTTAACATAATCTACATCTCTATTATCAAAATGTATCGTTTCTTCGTCTATTATGCGGTTTTGTAGGCCCAATGTAGCAAGTAAGGCTTCTATACGCACATTTGTTTTCGATTTTCTAATTACGCAATAGAACTCCTTTTCAAATATAATAGAGAACGCTGTACCGTGGAAAGAAGACGTTACTATGACATCTGCATTTTTCATATAAGACACAAACTCTTGTGGACTTGCATATTGTTTATAGTTACTGGAGACCTTAGCATTGGTGTAAGGATTCAATATGATTAAGTCTAATCCTCTATCCATGGCAAGTAACTTGGCTTTTTCCACCACTAATGCTTCATCCACCATGGCATAAACCAACACATATTTTTTGGGGGGTCTCGAAGAACCTACCTTAGCCCAATCATCCTTCCACAACATCAATGTAGGATCTTGCAACACACTAACGTTCTTATCCGTAAACTTTGAAAGCATTGTTTTCAAATGATGCTCTCGCACACTAATAGAATCAAAGTTCTTTAAATACTCTGTGATTTTAGCACCATCGTTTTTCTCAAAAGCATTTTCTCTAAAACTGGCCGCCCATGAAGCCAAAACACCATCATGCTTAAAATCACCCCAATACATCTTGTCAAAACCATCTGTTTGCTTCGGATTCCACACCTGATCACTACCAACAAGTATTAGGTCATAACCGCTCACAGGATTCTCATCACCATCTATAGGTTCTGACAATTGTAAATACTCCTCTATAAAGTTGGAATAAGCGTGCTTTTTAAGATTATTAAAGACAAATACAAGAACCGAAACCACCAATTCCTTTATGTTGAACGAGAATGCCAAACGCTTCTTGTAAACGTTCTCAATATAATGATTTTTATAATTCAATATCGTTACATCATGTCCCAATTTCGTCAAAAACACTTGGGTAGCGTATGCTTGCAACACGGCGCCATAATTCAACGCATTGTGAAATGTAAGTATTCCTATTTTCATCTTCCTAAACATTTATGAATCAAATCTGATACCATCCACCTGAAAGTATTAACGAAGCCCCATCCCAAATAACGCATTGCAACATAACTAAATAGCAAATGAGAATAATGAAGAATTAATTAACACTCACTCCCACATCCCCATGACCTTTTCGATGATGGGGGCCATGTCGTTGTATTTGTATTCGGCGAGGCGGCCACCGAAGATGACGGAGGGTGAGAGGGTGGCGGCCAAGGCGCGGTAGCGGTCGGCCAGGGCGTTGTTGGCCTCGTCGTTGACGGGGTAGTAGGGCTCCATGCCGGGCTGCCACTCGGTGCTGTACTCGCGGCTGATGACGGTGTGGGGGTTGTCGTAGACCTGCTGGCCGAACTGCTCGAAGTGCTTGTGCTCGATGATGCGGGTGTAGGGCACGGCGGCATCGGTGTAGTTTACCACGGCGTTGCCTTGGTAGTTGGGCTGGGGCTTCACCTCGGTCTCGAAGCGCACGGTGCGGAAGTTGAGGTGGCCGTAACGATACTCGAAGAACTCGTCGAGCTGACCGGTGTAGACGATCGTCGGCGCCATCTGCTCCCAATGGGCACGGTCGTCGAAGAAGTCGGTGTTGGTGCGGGTGTCGACACCCTCCAGCAGTCCGTCGATGAGGCGGTTGTAGCCTCCCACGGGAATGCCTTGGTAGAGGTCGTTGAAATAGTTGTTGTCGTAGACCAACCGCACAGGCAGTCGCTTGATGATGAAGGCGGGCAGCTCGGTGCACTGGCGCCCCCACTGCTTCTCGGTGTAGCCCTTGATGAGGCGCTCGTAGATGTCGCGACCGATGAGCGCGAGGGCCTGCTCCTCGAGGTTGCGCGGCTCGGTGGCTCCCTCGGCGCGCATCTTCGCTAGGGCCTCGGCGCGCTGCTCCTCAATCTTGGCGGCGGCCTCCTCGGGTGTTACCACGCCCCACATCTGGTAGAACGTGTTCATGTTGAACGGCAGGTTGTAGAGCCGTCCCTGGTAGTTGGCCACGGGCGAGTTGGTGTATCGGTTGAAGGGCACGATGCTGTTGACGAAGTCCCACACGCGCTTGTTGGAGGTGTGGAAGATGTGGGCGCCATACTGGTGGACGTGGATGCCCTCCACATCCTGGCAATAGACGTTGCCGCCGAGGTGCGGTCGCTTGTCGATGACGAGGCAACGGGCGCCCCGTTTATGGGCGAAGTGGGCGAAGGTGGCACCGAAGAGGCCGGAGCCCACGATGAGGTAGTCGTAAGGATACGCCATGGTATGAGGTGTTTAGGTGTTAGGTGTGTCGATGAGACTTTGGGTCTCGGGATGGGTGTAGACGTGCTGGTTCACGCGGCGCAGGCGTTCGCCCTCATCGAGCAGCTGCTGCATGCGCTCGAGGCGGTTGGCGGGCATCTGCCCACTGCGCATGCGCTTGACATTGTATTTCACCCAGTTGCGGAGGTCGTGCTCCTCGGGCTTGTACTTGGACGGGCGCCGCTTGTTCTCCTTGAGAAAGAGCATCACGGCGTCCCACATCTGGTTCCAGCGTTCGTCGCGTGTCATGGGCTATAGGGGTGGTTGGGGATGCGGTGCGGGCTATGGCTCGCTGCGCATCATGAAGTTTTTGGGTACGAAATGGATGGTGACGCCACCGAGCCCTTCGAGCTCCACCACCACTTGCTTGTTGCCGTGGATGCGCTTGATGACGCCCTCGACGCCTTGGAACGGACCCGACACGATCTTGACGCGCCCCTGCTCATGGCCGTTCATCTCGGCGGGCTCGAGGTAGGTGAACTCGTCCTCGGGTCCAGCAGCCACCAGGAGGAAATTGGCCATCTGGCGGTCGGGCACCACGATGACCTCGCCGGGGGCCTGGTCGGGATGGAGCGCACGGCGCACCATGTAACGAAGGGACTCGGCGCCGGTGCGGGTCTGCTTGAGGTGGGTGAGGTGGCGCATGGTGGTGCGCACGAAGATGAGGTTTGACAGGGCGGGCACGCGCTTGCGCACGATGTGGTGGCCTTGCTTGCTGAGTTGCGTTTTCATGGGCAGGAAATTCTCCACTCCCTCATCGTCGAGGAATGCCTTCACGGAGAGTTGGCGGCCATAGGTTACTCGCATGGGGAACCACTGCACTTGATCTTGGTTGAGCATTGCCTTTAGTTGAGAGAATAGCGGGGGGACACCGCACCTCGGAGTGGGCACGGCTGCATGAAAACGGATGTCACGATTAGTGGGTCCATGGAGGCACTGGCTTTCAGAAGCTTCACACAGGTCTAATGTGAACGAAATAGCGAGAGGGTACAATAAGCCTTACCTACACTGAGATTGCCCTAAAGTCCCCCTAACGATGGCTTAAGGCCGTGGCCTTGTGCATCGTTTCGTTTATGGATAGTGCCAACGAGGGCAGAACATCAAGTTTACTTGAATGTTATGCCGAGCGTAGCCTATCCTATGCAAAGATATAAGATTTTTTTAATAAAACGCTGAATCCTCTTAATTATTTTTGACTTTCCACAAAAATAACAGGGGTGTAACGGATATTGCAGAGGAGAATATTAATAATGTGGGATGTGGAAAGTGGGAATGTTAGTTTCCTTCGGATGCGGAATGACGAGTGGCCATGCGGGGTGCTTGGGGTCTCCCACAGATCGCACAGAGCAACACAGATGCCATTCGGGGTGCTTTTATCAAAAAACACGAGACTCGGCGAAGCCCCACCGACCAAAGGGAGGTAATTTCACCGATGCGTACGGATGGGTCTTTTCACGGATCCTTTACTCTTGCTCCGCTGCCTACTGCTTGGTTTTTGATGCGCCGCTGGCGCGACGGATGAGCACGGATTCTTTCGCAGACTGGACGTGAAATGCATCTGTGCAAATCTGAGAGATCTGTGGGAGACAACTAAGCGCCCAATGCGCTTGAAAAAGCACGTGGGAGAATTCGCCCACAGATCGCAGACGATCACAGATGCCATGCGGCGCGATGGGCAGAAACGATGATCCCCCGTTCGCCCTTCTCTGAACAAGAAGGGAGAACGGGGGATGATAGGGACGGACAACGGAGCGTTATCCGTAGATGATCTTACCTGTTTCGTCGCGGTTCTCGTCGATGAACGACTTGTTGTACTGGGTCATGCCACGGAGCGACATACCCATGCTTGAGAAACCTCCATCGTGGAAGAGCGTCTGCATGGTGACCTTCTTCGTGAGGTCGGAGAACATAACGACGCAATAGTCGGCACACTCGTCGGCGCTGGCGTTGCCAAGGGGCGACATGCGGTCGGAGAAATCGTAGAGGCCGTCGAAGCCCTTGATGCCGCTGCCGGCTGTGGTGAACGTGGGCGACTGGGAGATGGTGTTGATGCGAACACCTTTCTCGCGACCATAGATGTAGCCGAAGCTGCGAGCAATCGACTCGAGCAGCGACTTGGCGTCGGCCATATCATTGTAGCCGAAGAAGGTGCGGTGAGAAGCCACATAGGTGAGCGCCAACACAGAGGCGTTGTCGTTCAGGGCGTCGAGCTTCTTGGCCACCTGAAGCATCTTGTGGAACGAGATGGCTGAGATATCGAGCGTCTTGCTCAGGTACGAATAATCCAAATCGTCGTAGGTGCGCTTTTTGCGCATGTTCACGCTCATGGCACATGAGTGGAGCACAAAATCGATCTTGCCGCCCATGGCCTCCTGGGCCTTCTCAAACAGGGCGGTGAGGTCCTCAACCGACGTCGCGTCGGCAGGGATGATGGTGGCGTTGGTCTTCTTGGCCAACTCGTCGATGGTGCCCATGCGACAAGCCACGGCGGTATTGGTCAACACAATCTGTGCGCCCTCTTCTACCACACGCTCTGCCACTTTCCACGCAATCGATGCGTCGTTCAATGCGCCGAAGATGATACCGCGCTTTCCTTTCAACAAATTAAAAGACATAATGTTCTATTTAGATAAAATGATATTGTTCTTGCCTTAACTGCCATTCTGCTACATTCATGTTTCAAATGGCAGTGCAAAGGTATAACATTTTGCACACTTATAGGCAATAATGTGCAAATAATTGTGTTTTACCAAGCATTTACCCCATAATCATGCACAAATCAAAACGAATGTGCAACGGGAAATGGGGCCATAACCAGGCGAAGCGGGTGGCGAAATACGGATCAGAGCGCGGCGGCTATCTTGCGAATCGCTTGTATACGCTGCATGAACGATGGGTTTCGCTTCGCAGAAATCATATCGTACCTCGTCTGCAAATTTAGCAAAGGCTCAGCATCAAGTCCAAGAGCAGCAGCTATCAGCATAGCGAGATGTGCATTCATAGCTCGTTTACCATTCAGAACCTCATTGAGTAATGAACAGGACACACCTATCTCTTGAGCAAGCTGACGTTGGGTAACGCCACGATACGCTATCTCATCCTTTATGACTTCACCAGGATGGGTAGGTTCGAAAGGCTCCAAATTATTTACGATCATATCTTCTCTTATCTGACGCATATTTCTTCCTCATTTACTTATAATGGTTACTCAAAGCAGTTATGTCGCAAATGGTAGCTACAACTTCGCCATCAATGACAATCTCCTCAAACTCTATTCGATACTGGTCATTGACTCTAACAGAAGAAATACCCTCTTTATCTCCATGAAGATGTTCGTAATGAAGCGAACCATATTGAGCAAGTCCGAGCACATTGTTTTGCGCCATCATCAAGTCAATAACCTTACGGTACTTCTTAACGATAGTGGGCTGGTAGCGGTGCTTCTTATCATTGGCTTTGCCATCTACATATAAATCCTTCAGGTAAACTTCTCTAAAGTTAATTTGCATGACACGTTAATCTCAAATGCAAAGATAACAACAACAATCGGAATTCACAAATATGTGAACAGAAACCTTACGCCAAATTGGAAACAAATCAAAAAAAAGGTCCGATCACATGATTTCTATTCCCCAAAACCACACGTCTCTCAGATTTTCTTGCTACATTTGCCATGCCTTGCGCACCATCTTCCTTACAAGCGATATCACACAAGGAGATAAATGGGGGCGCACAACAGTGGCTGCGCCGCATGCCGGTGGAATGGCCATAGCAAAAGAAAAAAGTCATAAAAGATTGAAATATGGAAGCATTAGAAGCATTGTACACACGTCGAAGCATCAAAGGATTCACCGACCAGATGCCTTCGCAAGACGAGATTGACAAGGTGACAAAAGCGGGAACTGCCGCACCCACGGGCATGGGCATGCAGTCGCCCTACATCGTGGTGGTAAAGAACAAGGCTCTCCGCGATGAACTGTCGAAGATGAACGCTGAGGTGTTGGGCACCCACGCCGACCCGTTCTACAACGCCCCGGTCATCATCGTGGTGCTGGCCAGCAAATCGAGAAACACCTATATGAACGACGGTTCGCTGGTGATGGGCAACATGCTTAACGCCGCCCACGCCATAGGACTTGGCGCTTGCTGGATTCACCGCGCCAAGGAGGTGTTCGAAAGCGAACGCGGCAAGCAACTGCTCAAGGAATGGGGCATCGACGACGATTGCGAGGGAATAGGTCACATCGCACTCGGCTACCCCGCCATGGAGCCGAAGCCTGCCAAGCCGCGCAAGGAGGGATATGTGAGGGTCATAGAGTAATCCGCCGCCCCACCCTATCCGCCACACGTCTTCCGGGCAACAACCAGGAGGTTTCACAAAAAGGCATGGGAACCACGAATCATCAGGCGGAGCCGTCGTGCCCGGCCTGATGATTTTGGTTTGGCGACAATCTGAAAAGGGGGAAATAGGGGCACAAAAAAACTCTGACCGTTACCAGTCAGAGTTTTAAGGTAGTGGATAGGGGAATCGAACCCCTATGCCAAGATTGAGAATCTTGTATCCTAACCATTAGATGAATCCACCATCGTTAGCTATACGTTGCAAAAGCAACAAGCGTGTACTCGGTAAGAGAATCGAACTCTTATGCCAAGATTGAGAATCTTGTATCCTAACCGTTAGATGAACCGAGCCTGTTTCAAGCATCTCTTGCAAAGAGAAAACGTTGCGGAAGCTGGGGGATTCGAACCCCCGGTACGCTAACGCGCACGGCAGTTTAGCAAACTGCTGGTTTCAGCCACTCACCCAAACTTCCTTGGTTTTGTTAACCTCACCACATCTGTTTTCCAAATGCGGTGCAAAGGTAGTGCTTTTATTTCACAATTCCAAATATTCCATAGACTTTTTTCGCATAAATGCATGAAAAATGTGAATATGACCTATAAATGCAACTTCCGCAGGGTTCGCATCACGTTAGAGCCTGTCAGAATAGCTCGGTGGTGGAATCCTGCGGAAGGTATTATGCGCATGGTTTACTTGGAAAAGGTCATAGAATACTTAATCACACCACCTTCAGAGCCACGGAGGGTCTGGGTAATGGTCAGGGTATTGCCTTTCACTTCGGAAACAGTTTCTGATGAGCCTTCCTCAAGAGCGGTATCGTCGATCGACAAGAAGAAATCGTTGCTCCATGCCTCTTCATCCCAATTCCATCTCTGGAGCTTGTTGCCAGACATGCGCCACATGTAAGGCTCTACGTCGTTGTCACCGAAACGAATATACATATAACCTGAGCCCGTAAACGTGAGACGCTCAGGCTGGCCCTCATAGGCATACTCAATCTGCTCGTTCCATTCATCCTCGTCTTCCTGGGTCCATTCCTCACCATTCTTCGAGGCGAGTTCTTTCATCTTTGCCTTCATTTGTATGGTGATCTCACGCATGCTGTTGGCCTTGAGATCGAAAACGGTATAACTTCCCATCTTGAACGAATAGGCAACGCTCTGGAACTTCCATGTGCGGCAGAGATTCTTGGCCGTAGAGCTAATAGGCTCGGTCGACGTCACCTTACGGGCGCTGTAGCTCTTGGTGGTGGTTGATCCCTCAGGAACGATCTTCACTTCATAGACCTCGCCGTTCTTCGTTACGGTCAGCGTGCCATAGCCGTTGAGCACATACTCGCCGTTGGCGCCCTTGGTGTAGTCGCCATAGTGGAGACCGTCGTCTGAAGACTCGGCGGCGCGCTGGGCAGCGCGGCGTGCCATCATGGGCTTGGCACCATAGTCCGACTCATCGCCACCCACGAAGTATTGGCCACCTTCGGTAAGTTCAATGAATGAGATGTCGGCGTTGGGATCGGTGATCTCATAGCGGGCAGCGTCGGTATTAACAACGTCACTGCCTGAACCGCCTCCACCCTCTTCAGGGTCGTCATCACTGCCGCAAGCTGACAAACCCCCGAGACACAACACGAAGGCCATCAGGATAAAAAACCATTTTGTTTGTTTCATAATTTGAATGATTAATGGGTAAGACAATAATTGTTCCTACAGACTCATTAGGTTAGCAATGAGCTGCTTTTCTTATGCAAAGGTAAGTGGTAACAAGCAATTACACAACACGCACCAACGCTGTACGTGCCTGTTCGTCAGCATGTGTGCCTAAACGCAACAACATGGTGCTTATGTGAAAGAAAAAACTACAAAACAATGGTTGCACAACACAAGCCTTCATTTCGTAGTTTTCGCAAGCCACTAAGACGTTACTTTGACTTGGATGAAATCTTTAAGGCTACTCCATTCTTAAATCGAGCTATGAAAACTCGTGGCAGGTTGCCTATGCCAAGAGGGGCGTTAGCCAACTAACCAAGAACAACACAAAGAAAATACTTCAAAAATCAATTTCATCTTCATATTTATATTAACTAAACTTGTCAAACTCACAAAACCAAGTCAAGCCAAGTATCAAGCACGGCAAAAATAGAAGAAATAAGCCAAACGTGCAACACCCCCAACCCCTGAATCGTGCTCATTCGAACCAAAAACACACCAAGGAACACAAAAAACATGCTTATACGCTCATAAAAAGGCTCATCCGTTAAATGCGTGAACATGCGACCCGAAGGGGTATAAGCGCATAGCGCATGGTATCGCTCTGGTGGCCATTTGGGTTTACATGCCTCTGATAGCGGGCTGAAAGCCCAACAAGCGCATAGCCCAGGGCAAGCGAAGCTACACCCTGCGTATTATCGTGTTGTCATTGGTGCGCCCTGAAAGGGCCAAAGCGTTAATGATCAATGCTTTTGCCCATTCAGGGCGCGATGCTTTTATCAATCCGTACACCCAGGGCGAGTGCCCTGGGCTATGAGCTTATTGGGCTTTCAGCCCGCATGGTATATAGGCAAGCCCATTTAGTTGTAATATTAAAATAAAACACTGTAGTACGTGGACATGCGCCCTGAAAAGGTATAAGCGCATAGCGCATGGTATCGCCCTGGTGGCCATTGGGTTTTACATGCGTCTGAAAGCGGGCTGAAAGCCCAACAAGCGCATAGCCCAGGGCAAAGCGAAGCGACACCCTGGGTATTATCGTGTTGTCATTGGTGCGCCCTGAAAGGGCCAAAGCGTTAATTATCAATGCTTTTGCCCTTTCAGGGCGAGTTGCTTTTATCAATCCGTACACCCAGGGCGAGTGCCCTGGGCTATGAGCTTATTGGGCTTTCAGCCCGCATGGTATATAGGCAAGCCCATTTAGTTGTAATATTAAAATAAAACACTGTAGTACGTGGACATGCGCCCTGAAAAGGTATAAGCGCATAGCGCATGGTATCGCCCTGGTGGCCATTGGGTTTTACATGCGTCTGAAAGCGGGCTGAAAGCCCAACAAGCGCATAGCCCAGGGCAAAGCGAAGCGACACCCTGGGTATTATCGTGTTGTCATTGGTGCGCCCTGAAAGGGCCAAAGCGTTAATTATTATTGGGCTTTACCTTTCCGCTTCGCGCCGGTGACTGTTAGTTCAGCCCGTCTTTGACCACATTATTAGTTTTACCGGACAGCAAGCATTTGGGATAAACCCCAATCGGTCATTAGACCGACTAGTGTGATATATGATGATATTATGGCCGATTTGTGATAAACAAAGCACAAGATACGAAACCAAAGGAAACACAAACCCTACAACAAGCAAAAAGCCCGAAGACTCGTTAGAATCCTCGGGCTTCGCTCTTTTGAAAGAAGGCGGCTTCCTACTCTCCCGCATTGCATTGCAGTACCATCGGCGCCACTGGGCTTAACTTCTCTGTTCGGAATGGGAAGAGGTGGGACCCCAGCGCCATAGCCACCTGATGTTTCGCTACCTACATGCGTCGTATGACTCATTGTCTTTCCGACTCGCATGAGGCGTATGGCTGACTATCTCCACAAGCAAAGACCAACACAACTGAAATACGGCTGCAAACGAAAGCCTTCGGGCAATTAGTAGCGCTCGGCTTTGGCGTCGCCGCCTTTACACCTGCGCCCTATCAACGTCCTCGTCTAGGACGACCCTAATGGGGAGTTCTAATCTTGCGGCGGGCTTCGCACTTAGATGCTTTCAGCGCTTATCCCATCCAGACTCGGCTACCCGGCGGTGCGCCTGGCGGCACAACCGGTAGACCGGAGGTCTGTCCATCACGGTCCTCTCGTACTAGTGACGGCACCGCGCAAAACTCCTGCGCCCACGATAGATAGAGACCGAACTGTCTCACGACGTTCTGAACCCAGCTCGCG
>OGJV01000390.1_pt1 | contig 26251 bp, 16 predicted proteins | sample 1572271 | NCBI WGS metagenome assembly OGJV01 (sample SAMEA2582107, study PRJEB24529) | metagenome | biome: Human gut stool | place: China | collected 2011
ATTCGTTCAATTCGTTGTTACCGCGTCTGAGCGTAAATACTAACGTGTGTTATTTTTCACTCCAAATGTCGGATGATCCATTTTTCTTTGTCACGCTTTAACCCATATTCGTCATTAGTTCCTAATCGTCTTCCCGTTTCGGTTTAGCCCATATCGTCATTAGATTTTAACCCAAATCTAATGACCGACGTGGGGTTTCTTGCGGTGCATTAGTGCGCGGTGTTGGGCGGCAGCGATGCGGTGCCACTCCCCCACTCCTTGTTGGGCTTGCTTCCCATGGTGAGCACGAGTCGTCCGCCATGCGCTATCATGTTGTGGGTGATATAAGCGCGGTTGTAAGGCTGCCCATTCCATGTGGCCGACTGAACGAATATATTCTTGTCGGTCACGCCCTCCGCCACCATTTCAAAACGCCCCAGCCTGACACGGCTGACCGATGGCGACCCTATGATGTAATAAGGTGTGGCGGGACAAACGGGATAAAAGCCCATCATGCCAAACACCTGCCAGGCGCTCATCTGCCCAGCATCGTCGTTGCCCGACAATCCCCCCGGCTCATCGAGATACTCAGTTTGCAGGATGTCGTGCACGAGAAGTTGCGTCTTCCACGGCTCCCCCGTCCAGGCGTACAGGTAGGCAATGTGGTGGCACGGCTCGTTGCCATGCCAATAAGCCATGCGCCCCGTCGCCCATTGGCCCGTGGCCGTAGGGCGAAGGTCGAACAGACGGTCGAGGCGAGCCGACAAACTGTCGCGTCCTCCCATAGCCTCCATCAGTCCGTAAACATCGTGGGGCACATAAAACGAATAGTGGGCCACCGCCCCTTCGGTAACAAACGGCACCCGGCCCAGCAAGTCAGTGTTGCCGAGAAAGGCACCGCCGGCCTTCTTGCCACGCTTGGGCGCATGGCGCCCATCGGCCCATCGGGTTATGGGATTGAACACATGCTGCCAGTTGTGCGACCGCTCCATGAGCCGTTTGGCGTCGGCCTCGTTCCCCACGAGTTTGGCCAGTTGCGCCGCACAGAAGTCGTCGTAGGCATATTCCAGTGTGCGACTCACCTGCTCGCGTGTGTGAAAAGCATCGGGCACACTATCCTCCAACGGCACATAGCCATAGCGCAGATAACTGGTCAGCGCACGGCGGCCCATGCCATCGCGATAAACGGCAAGGTCCGCCGGCGTGTCAAAGGCGTTCTTTCGCACCCCCTCGTAGGCCGTAGGAAGGTCGAATCCCCTCACCCCCTTCACCGCCGCATCGGCCAACACCGCCGCCGCATGGTCGCCTATCATCGCCGCCGTGTACGCATTCCAACAAGGGAAGATGGGCATCCATCCGCCCGCCCGATACATTCGGCAGAGACTCTGCATCATGTTGGCCGTCAGCGTAGTGTCCATCAGCAAGAGAAGCGGCATCTCAGCGCGGTAGATGTCCCACATGCTGAAGTCCATATACATCGTCTGTGGCTCATTGGCCTCCACCCTGCCATCGGCAAAGCGGGGACAAAGGCGCATGCCTTGGGCATTGGCCACATCGCTAAACTCGCGCGGAAGGAAACTCGCGCGGTAAAGCGCACCATAAAACTGCCTCACCTTGGCCGTGTCGGTGTCGGCGGCGTCGACCCTCGCGAAGCGCTTGTCCCACCGATTGGCGTTGGCAACCATCATTCCTCCGAAGTCGAGGCCATTGGTCTCGGCCATGCGGTTGTGGTCGGCCTGCTCCCTACTGGTGAACGAAGTGGCTGCGGTCAGCACGATGGGTTGGTGGGCCTTGCCCTGAAAGGTGAGCCAAACCACCGAGTCGTTGACACCCGAACGCACGAGAGGATCGGTATATTCCAACGACAGGTGCCCGGCGAAACCAGCCCCTTCGCCCCACCCTTGGTAGATGCGGTGAACCGGATTGGAAGCGTAGACACGCTGGCGCAAGGTATCGAGCAGCACCGTACCCTCACGCTCGTCGCTATTGGGTCGCACCACGATGTGCACCTCGCCATCCACCTCGGGCGTGATGCGCAGCAAAGCCGCGTGCGACAAGGCCGTCAGTTCGACGCGCAGACGCTCACGCGGCAGTCGGACGCCATAGTAATGGGGATGGCTCAGCTCATCGGCATGGTCGAAGGGCGTGGCGCCCTCCTCCACCCCCAGGCGCACTGGGCCCTCGCCCTGCGCCGTGATGGTAAACGACCCATAGTCCTGCGTGCATCCGCCCACCAACCAATGACTGCAGCGAATGCCCTGCAACAAACTGTCGGGATAATAATATGGCGCCACACATTTGCGCTCTGTGGCACGCGTTTGCGGTGTCCAGAAGTTTTGTCCGTGGGGCACCAGCACAGCCGGCAGCGTCTGTCCGTGCTCCTCCGATCCCTTGCCGTAGATGCCTTTCGATCGCGTAACGGCTTGGTCGGTACCCACCAGGGTATTGATTTCCGACAACATGCGCAAGCGTTCCAACTCCGCCAATCGCCGGTTCATGAACACCTTCACCGAGTCCCACGCATAGACGTAGCCACTGGCGCTCACCGACGGGCAGCCCACGGCATACACCGGGCGCTCATTGTGGAGGAACGCCACGAAGACACCCGGTTCCTTTTGGCTCCTCATAAACACCATTTGCAGGTTGGCCGCCATGGGAACAACGCTATCCATGCGGTCCACACCGTCGGCCGGCCGGTTTTTCGCACCGCTCAGCTTGAGCAGCGTGAGCAGGCGGTAGAGGTTGGTGTCGTGGCCAAAGCGCAGGTCGGCGCCACGCTGTCCGTGGGCAATGGCCGAGTCGGCATCGGCCTTGATGTGTTGCCACAGGCCGATGGCGCTCCTCGCCGGAATGCCGTTGTTCAAGGCGCAAGGACCATTGCATATCCACATCCGACGGTTGTTTTGCTCGTAGAACGCCTCAGCCTCCTGACGTGTGAACACATCCTGGAAACCGATGGGCATTTCCACATCTTGCATATCGGTGGCAATGGTGAAGAGTTCGCTCATGAGATGGAGCCCATCGGCCACCTTGGCTGGGTCTCGAAACAGCGCCTTCAGGAATCGGTCGGGCGTAACACGGGCCACCACCTTGGTAGCCGCCGTAAGCCGTTGCTCCTCGGGCGAGTTGTAGGCTATCCACGCCATGTCGGCCGAATCGGTCTTACAGACCACCAGGAAGCCATTGGGGAGCGCCAGGAAGGTGCGGAAAGCCGCCTCCATACTCTTTCGGCAGCGATCCGACGTGCTGCTGCAGGCCCTCACGACGGGCCTGTTGGCAAACACCGACGGGTAGGCTTGCGCCATGCGGTAGGCAATGCCACTGTGCTGCCTGGCGCCCAACGGTGTGAGCTTTCCACCGTTTCCCTTCGCGTTACGCCATATCTTGCGCAACCGTTTGGCCACCTCGCGTCCCAGCGGCGTGAGGTTTCGCTTGTCGGCAAACTGACTGTTCACCCACTCGTAGCGACTGTCGCTCGTTAGCCAGCGCGACCCATGACGGCCGTAATGGCTGATGTAGAACGGCTGAAACCCCTCGGGCACACGGAAATCGGCGCCCGACCGTTCGGGATAAGCATAGTAAACACCCCCCAACTGCTCCCAAGTGGGTTGGGCGGTGGCGAAGAGCGCCATGAAGAACAGCGCACAAGTCAATAGTGTTTTCTTCATTCCAATGTCCAGTCTATTCCTAATTTGTTATTCATCATCTTGATTACGAAGGGCAGTGGCCTATCGGTGGCTATCCACATCTCCGTGCCATCCACATCGGCTCGCACGTGCACGACGCCTTTCCGCCGTTCCACCTCGCGCCACGTCAGTCCGTCGTAAACAAACCGATGGCGACGCAGCAACTGCCGAAGGGCCGCGCGTGAGATGAAGAGGAAGGTGCCACGGCAGGTGTAGCTTCGTCCCGTCCATTGCGGACTGTCCCAACAAAACGCGTCGGCTCCCTCAACCACCGACAACGGTATGCGATACTCGTTTCCATGACACACCATGCGAAGCGTGTCGGTCTCCAAGGTCCACGCCAACGGCCAGTTGCGATACTGCCGATTGAGCACGAAGCGGGCGGTTAGCATGGGGTTGCCACCAGGCATGGGATACGCCTTTTGCGAGGGCGACAGGTGAGCCGTGGGTGCGGCCTTCGCCTCCTCAGGGATGCGCACGGGCGGTATGTGGAGCCACGTGGCCTGCCCCGCCACGGGATAGCGGCCCAGAAGGGCCCACACGAGCCACGACGACATGGCTCCGCCATCATCGTTGCCGGGCAGTCCGTCGGGCGCGTCAGAGTAGTTGTCGCGCACGATCTGGCTCACGCGCTGGGCGCTGAGGTCGGGCCGTCCGATGTAATGGTAGAGGTAAGGCGTGAGAAACGAAGGCTCGTTGGCCACGTTGTAATGTCCCTGTTCAAAAAAGATGTCGAGACGGCGGCGGAAGGCCGAGTCGCCACCGCAGAGCTCTACCAGTCCGGGCACGTCGTGAGGCACGCTGAGCGAGTATTCGGCCGACAGCGCCTCATAGAAGAACGTGTTCCACCAGGGAATGTACCAGGGCGCCACCTTGGTGTCGGGGCGATAGGCGATGGTGGGATGGTAAACGGCCGATTGGCCCCACACCACCGAGTCGAGCCACTGCCCGTTGGCGTCGCGTGGCATGATAAAGCCGCGCATGCCCTGCCATTCGTAGTCGGCGCGCCACAGGTTGCGCCAGTTGCGTGATCGTTGGAGATATTTCCGGTAGAGGTCGTCGCGGCCCAAGCCACACGCCACCTGCGCGATGCACCAATCGTCGTAGCTATACTCCACGGTTCGTGTTCCGGCGCGTGGAATGCCATAGGGAATGTACCCCAGTCGGTTATACTCTTCGAGTCCGCCACGCCCCTCCTTCTCATGGTCGGCGGGTGGCACCTCGGCATCTTTCAGCATGGCTTGCAACGCCAACTCATAATCGACGCCTTTCAGGCCGCGTGCGAAAGCCTCGGCCATCACTACCTCGCCATGCGATCCTCCCTGCGTGCGCCCATTGCAATCGCCACTGCGCGCGTCGGGCATGTAGCCCTCGTGGAGATAGATGTTGAGCAGGGCGTTGACCATGTCGGTGGCACGCTCGGGATAGTACTCCATGAGCAGCGGGAACGACGTGCGGTAGGTGTCCCACAAGGCATAATAATCGTCGTAATAGGGCAGTTGGCGGTCGGCCGACAACGCCGTCGACGCCATCGGGCTGCGGTAAGCGGCCGGTTCCTCACCTGTCTTGTCGATGGGCATGAGAAGGGTGTGGTAAAGGGCGGTGTAGAACATGCGCCGCTCCTTGGGCGTTCCCTGATAAGGCACGCGTCCCAACAAGGCCGACCATGTGGCGCGAAGGGTGTCGAGCTGGGTGTCGAAGTCGTTGCCACACACATTGCGCTGGGCCTGAAGTTCCGACACATACGACACGCCCACCTTGACCAACACCACCGAATCGGGATCGTTGGAGGCTGGATGGGTGCGGAACAGGAGCTTGGCCGACAAGCTATCATGGACCTCCGTCGCGGCGAAGGGCACCTCGCTCCGCAGGCAGAAGTAAACGGTGTAGGGCCCGCCGTTGTTCCATCCACCGCGAACGGTGGTGTGGCCCCGCAGCTCATGGGCGTTGACAAGGTGGATGGAGGATCCCACAAACTGCTGCGCCTCACGCTTGTTGGGGATGGAATCCATGCCAAGGAATGAGGCCACATCGACAAAAAGGCCGTCGGCATGGCGCAGGCGATAGAGGGCACAGCGCTCAGAGGTGGTTATTTCGGTCGTGATTCCGTTGCTGAACGAGCAACGGTAATAGCCCAGCGAGAAGTCTTCGGCCGTGCGCCGCTGGACGTAAACGGGCTGATTCCACACACGGTTGTTGGGCATCAGCAGGGGCGTATGGGTGGGGGTGTCGGTAAGCCGAATGGGTTGGATGAGCACGTTGCCATACTTTTGTCCGCCTCCGGTGCCGCTGACGTGTGTCTGCGAGAACCCTTTCACGGGTTCGGGCATGGGCGCCCATCCGGCGTTGGGCATCGACAGGCAATCGGGGCCCGGCTTCACCATGCCAAAAGGCATGGACGGTCCCACAAACGTACGGCCCAACCCCACGCTTCCTATGCGGGGATCGACCCAACCGGCCAAGTCTCGATGATCGGCCCAGACTGGCATTTGCGTCAAAAAGAGGATCAGTAAGAGCAGTGTGCGCATCATGAAAACAAAGAAAAGCAATACTATAAAACGAAGAAGCATCCACGCAAAGCCACGACCAAAACTCCGGGAAAGCGACGGCTGGTGTCAGAGCAGCCCATGGAAAAGGTCAGGGAAAGCAATGGCTGGTGTCAGAGCAGCCCATGGAAAAGGCTTCTAAAAAAGCATAAATCTCCCACTGATGGGACGCCACGGCCTAAGGTGTGGCGTCCCGATCAGAGGGAGACTTCATCTATTAGTGGTTATAACCGGCGTTCTGGCTCCAACCGGTCTTGTTCAAGACAGAAGTCGGGATGGGGAACACACGGCGGGTCTTGTCGAAGGAAGCGTTCTTGTAGCTTCTCTTGTGGAAGCCATACTCGTCCTCGAAATGACCGAAACGGATCATGTCGTTACGACGCCAGTTCTCGTCGAAGAACTCACGTCCGCGCTCCTTATAAATCTCCTCGAGCGATGGGTTGTGGTCGATCTGGGGAGCGTGCACATACGAACGGATCTGGTTGAACAGGCTCTGGGGCGTGTCGCCGTTGGTAGCCGTGGCACCGCGGGTGATGGCCTCAGCCTTCATCAGGATGATGTCGGCGAAACGGAAGATAGGCAAGTCGTTGCCTTGGTTACGTTCATTCATGAAGTCGGCGTCCGAAATGATCCACTTCACCGACTTGTAGCCTTGGTTGTAACCGTTCTCGTCGTTGCCCACATTGAGCTGATCCTCGCCATTCTCCTTCAGCGTGATGGTCTTTGACAAGGTGATGGTGTGGTCCTTGTACTTCCAAGGCGCAGAGGTCTTCTGGTAAGTGACAGGATCGTAAACGTAGATGGTTCCCGCGAGAACGTGTCCTTGGCGGTCGTCCTGGCTCAGGCCCATGAGCAGATCCGACATCTCCGGCGTGATGGAGAAGTTGCCACCAACCGACCTCGAGAGCTTGGTGCCATAGTAGCTGCCACCAGCGTCGTTGGCCTTACGCCATGTGCGGGGGCGGCCATACTGCATGCCTGTTTGCTTAATGGCATCGTAAGGCATGGCGTAGATAAAGTCCTTGATCTGCGGACCGTTGTTGGGGTAGAACTTTGAGAGATACGAATCGGTGAGATCGAACTTGCCACTCTGGATGATATCGTCGCACAGCTCCACCACGCGGTTCAACTTATCGTTGGAATAGCTGGCAGCATCGTAAGCGTCGACACTGGCAGCCGTATAGACCGGCCAGTTGAGATAGAGCTTGGCGAGCAAAGCCTCAGCCATCCAGCGGGTCGGCTTTCCGTAGGTGTTCTTGCTTACTTCGGTCTTGAGTTGCGGGATAACGGTCTCCAACTCATCAGCGATAAACTGCGCCACCTTGGCGCGGGGTTGGCGCTGTATCACGTCGGTCTCGCCCACAATAGAGTCGAGCACAGGCACATCGCCATAGCTGTCCATCAGGATGAAGTGGTAGAAGGCGCGGATGGCACGGGCCGAAGCCACACCGGCTCCACCGTTGCTGCCACCCATATCGCGAATGGCGAAGTTGGCCTTGGTGATGCCTGAAGCCACATCCTCATACCAACCGATAGAGGCGTCGTCGGGCGAGAAGTTGTGCTGGCACATGTGGGCGTATGTGCCCGAGTCCCAATAGTCGCCGTCGAAGGTGATGCTAACCCATTCATCACTTGACAAGGCCTGAGCTTCCATGTAACGGCGCCCCAGCGTACCCAACAAGTGGTAATAAACATCGGAAAGTTTGGCCTCCTGCGCTATCTCTGAAGACGGATACTCCGTGTACTGAGAGTCGACGGAAACATCCAGGTCGGTGCAACCGGTCGTTAAGCCGAGCATACCTGCCGCACACATGATCAATATATTTTTTTTCATATTGAAAGTCTTTTTTTTATGGTTTAAAACTTAAAAGTTTACTTTCACACCAACCATGTAAGTGCGTGTGTGGGGATAAACGCTCCAACGATAGTCGACGCCAGGAGCCGTTCCACCCATGTAGACCTCGGGGTCGAGCCCCTTGTAACTGGTGATGGTGAATACGTTGTTGGCCGTGAAATAGAGCGTGGCGCTGTTGATCCAACCGTCGAAGCAGTTGCGGAAGGTGTAGCCGAGCGACAAGGTCTGCAATCGGAGGTAGCTGCCGTTCTCGATCCAGCGGTCAGAAGGATAGCTGGGGCTGGTATTGATCACCTTGCTGCCATCGCTGAGTTTCACCACCTGCTCTGTGGCAAAGTCGGCGAGCACGTTCTTGGTGCCGCTGGCAGAAGCCAGGTTAGAGACGGCCATGTAGCTGGCGCGTGTGCCATTGTAGATCTTATTGCCAAACACACCGGTGAAGAAAGCGGTGAGGTACCAGTTCTTGTAGCTCACGGTGTTGTTCCATCCGAGGTTGAGCTTGGGCTGTGCATTGCCCGTGATAACACGGTCGCGGCTATCGTCGGGATCGGTCGTCACCTCGCCTGTGCGGGCGCCATTTTCGTCGTGGACATAGTAGGTAGACTGTCCGAGGTCGTTGAAGCCAGCAAACTCAAACGTGTAGAACGTTCCGAGAGGCTCGCCCTCGAGGATGCGCTGTGTGTAACCTTTGTCAGACACACCGGCCACCATGGGGTCGCCCTGCATGAACTTGTCGGTGTGATAGATCTCGTTGGAGAGCTTGTCCACACGGTTCATGTTGTGCGAGAGGTTGAGCGAGGTGTTCCAACGGAAGTCCTTTGTCTGGATAACGTCGGCGTTGATGGTGAACTCCACACCGCGGTTGGTGATCTCACCCACGTTGGCGTTGATGTCGCCAAACGGATAGACGTTGGTAGAGACCGGATAGTTCCAGATGAGATCCCAGGTCTTCTTGTTGTAGAACTCGATGGTTCCGTTGATGCGGCCATTGAGGAAAGCATAGTCGATACCCACATTGAACATGCCGGTCGACTCCCACTTCAGGTTGGGGTTGGCGTTCTTCGTAGCGGCAAGGGTGCGATAGGTGGTTGTTACGCCATTTTCGTCGGTGTAATCGAAATATCCGCTGGCACCGTAAGTGGCCACGGCCGAATAAGCGCCGAAGCCCAGGGCGTTACCGCTAACGCCATAACCCACACGCAGCTTCAAGTTGGAGAACAGGTTCTGGTTCTTCATGAAGGGCTCCTCGGTGATGTTCCATGCGGCGCTAACTGAGGGGAAGGTACCCCAACGGTTGTTGCTGCCAAACACCGATGAACCGTCGCGACGGACGGTGGCCTGGAGCATATAGCGACCATTATACGAATAGTTGACACGGCCATAAAACGAAATGTTGCGAACGGTTTCCTTCACGTCGCTCGACACGCCTGAAATGCCGTCGATGGTGCTGGCGTAAGTGAGGTTGTTCCACTTCACATAATCGTCGAAGAAATTGTGAACGGTCAGTCCGAAGCCATCGTTACCCACACGCTCCTCCCACGAGTAACCGGCCATGAGCGAGAGGCTATGCACCTTATTAAAGGTGTGGCTGAAGTTGGCGTATGTCTCAAAGGTGCTCTCGTGTCCCTGACTGGTATTGCGGTTGGCCTTTCCGTTTTGGCCTGTGGTAATCTCCGACAGGGTTGAGTGGTAGCTGCTTGATGTGCGCTGACGGTTGCCATACGAGTAGTTGGCGTTGAGGTCGAGGCCATCGATGATGTGGAGAGTGGCCTTGGCGGTGAACTGCTGGCGCTTCCAAGAGTTCTCGCTGGTGTCCTCGTCGATCATGCGCAAGGGGTTGTAGTTCTTGTCCTTACCGGCCCAATCTACGGGATTGAGGGGTGAGAAATAGTTCATGGCATCCATGACCGATGCGCCCTCGTTGTCCATGGCCACACCGGCATACTCGCCATACATCATGTTGGCACCCACAGAGAGGTCGAGATGGTCCTTGAGCACCGATGTGCTCAGCAACGAGCGCACGTTCAGGCGGCTCATGTCGCTGCCCTTGACCACACCCTGGCGGTTGTGGTAACTAACGCTGGCCATATACTTGGTCTTGTCGTTGCCACCGTTGATGCTGAGGTTGTGGTTGTGGCTGACACCCGTGCGGAGCACTTCCTTCTGCCAATCCACATCGCCACCGTTGTCGTCGACGGCAACACCCGTTTCCTGGCTCAGGGCCTTGAGGCCGCTGGCACTCATCATGTCGAGCGTCTTGGCCACGCGGTCGAAGCCTACATATCCGTTATAGCTGACGTTGGTACGTCCAGCCTTTCCTTTCTTCGTGGTGATGATGATAACACCATTGGCGGCCTTCGAACCATAGATGGCGGTTGCTGTGGCGTCGCGCAGCACATCGATCGACTCGATGTCGTCGGGGGACACCATGGAGATGTCCACACCGGGAATGCCGTCGATGACATAGTAGGGCTGCATGGCCTCGCCCGAGCGGAGCGATGAGGCACCACGCAGCGAGATGCTGGGTGATCCGTTGGGGTCACCGGTAGAGGTAACAAAGAGTCCGGGCACCTTGCCCTGCAACATCTGTGCGGGGTCGGTGAACACGCCCTGATTGAGGTCCTTGGCATTGACCGTGGTGATCGATGAAGTGACATCCTTACGGCGCATGGTGCCGTAACCCACAACCACCAGTTCGTTGAGCGTTTCGTCCGACTCCTTCATCTGGGCATTCTGTCCGGGACTGATGATTTGTGCCTCATAGCCCGTGTAGGACACGCGCAACTTGGCGTTGGCCTTTGTGGTTGTCAGACGGTAACGACCATTGGCGTCGGTCGTGGTTCCGTTTTGGGTGCCTTGTTCCAAGACACTCACGCCAACGAGCGGTTCGCCATTGGCATCGGTGATGACACCTGTCCTAAGACCTTGTGCCATGGCCGTGGCTCCGCAAAGCAACAAAGCGGCTGATAGCAACGGGCGCTGCAATCTAACCTTCAATTGTTTCTTACCTTTTTTCATAAGCGTTCAGTTGATTAGTTTATAAAATGTGTGATAGTTTTTATAGTGGCTCAATTGCGTTCGCCTCCGTAGTCGATGCCAGGCGCCGCTTGCACGGTGAGGCCGTCGACGGTTACGGCGGAGGCCTTCTCCACATAGAGGCCATACACCTTGTCGCGCACGAATCCCTCGTCGCGGCAGGGGCGCTTGTCGTACACGCCGCCCTTGTAATGGGTCTGCGGGCGCAGGTTGAGGCGCACGCGGTTGAGCGTAATGTTGTTGACCTTCGTGTCGGTGTCGCCGCCGATGAAGCATCCATTCTCGGAGGTGGCGAATATGTCGGTGAAGAAAATGCGGCTCACCTCGCCCGAGCGGCCATGGGTCTGCCCCTTGGGGAACCGCCAGTTGGCATCCTTGTTGTTGCCGTCGGCACGCGGATAGGAGGTGACGTAGATGGGTTCGGCCTTGCCCCACCACACGTCGGACCACAGGCGGCAGTCCATGATGATGTTGGAGAACGACACGTCGGTGATGGTTCCCTCATCGCGGTTCTGTATGCCCAGGCCTCGGTTGCTGGCGCTGATGATGCAGTTGGCGATGGTCACATTATATATAGAGTCCATGTTCTCCGACCCAATCTTCACGGCGCACGAGCGCGAAGTCATGGTGCAGTTGGTGACGGTGATGTTGTGGCAGGAGCCATACTCGGCAAACTCGCGTCGGTTTTTCAGGCAGATGCAGTCGTCGCCCGAGGTAATATGGCAGTTGGAGATGCGCACATTGCGCGAATGGTCGATGTCGATGCCGTCGCCATTGCGTATCTTCAGGTTGTTGAGCAGGTTGACGCCGTCGACCACCACATCGTCGCATCCCACGAAATGCACGGTCCAATAGGCTCCCTCGCGAACGGTGATGTCGCGCAGGTTGACCTGCTTGCAGCCGTAAAGCGTGAGCACATGGGGACGCGGATCGAACGTGGTAACGGGTTTCAGCTCGTAGGAGTCGCTGAGCTCAGCACCCATGAAAGCCACTCCGTTGCCATCAATGGTTCCCCTGCCCGAGAAAGAGAGGTTGCGGCAATTCTTGGCCCAGAGCCAGAGCATGCCCTCGCCCTCGTTTTTGCCGAAGGCGCTGAGGCGGTAAAGACTCTCGTCGGGATGGGCCTTGAGCGTGGCCGTGGCGTCGAGCACCAGTTCGACGTTCGATTTCAGCTCAATGGGGCCTGCCAAGAAAGTGTGGTTCCTGGGAAAATACACCTGGCCTCCTCCATCGGCACAACACTGGTCGATGGCGCGCTGGATGGCCGCCGCGTCGTTGGTCTTACCATCGCCGCAGGCACCATAAGCCGTGACATTATATATAGGTGTTTGAGCTGAAAGGTTCAGCACAGCAAGCAAGCATAAAAGCAATAATATTAAGGTTCGTTTCATCGAGTTGGTTTTATGTGTGCAAATATATATTAAAAATGTTACAAAACCATGTCAAAAACACTTTTTTTCTTTAAAAGCACATTAAAAAGTTGTTTCAGCGCTAACATACGTCAACCCTTCGGCACTCTACTGCTTGCATATTGCACAAGCTATGAGGAGGCCATCGAACTCAAAAAACATCCAACAATCTATACTAAAAACTACACTGTTCTTTTGAACGAAAGAAATGTTGAGCGCAAATACGCAATTCTTAGCATACTTTTATAAACAGCTAACATTCAGCCGGTTACAACTTACACATCACATTCAACACTCCCCATTTAACATTTCACACGATAAAACATGCCTAATCGAGGTGCGAAAGACGCCCATCGGCAGTACGAAAGACGGCTAACGGTGGCTCGGTTAGGCATGTTTCGCAACTCGAAAGATGGCCTTTCGCAAACGCATCGCTCCAATTTGCCGCTCCAATCGGGAAAAAACGGCTGTTTTGCCCGCTAACTCACCCGAAATTGTCGACAAACTTTTGGACCAAAAATCAAGACAAGCGACGCATCCACGCCTCACGCCAACAAGAAAAACATAAGCTTGACGGAAACAAAAAGGATCATCCGGCGATACATAAAAAGCCACCCAGGACAACCTGGATGGCTTCATATATGATTATGTGTCGAAGCGTATTAGTCGAACTCCTTGCCGGTAACCAATGCCAGCGTATCGCGTGCGATGACAATCTCCTCGTCGGTGGGGATCATCACCACCTTCACCTTAGAGTCGTCGGCAGAGAGCACCTGCTCCACGCCACGGCAGTGGTTGCGCTCGCGATCCATCTTCACACCGAGATACTCCATGTCGGCGCAGCTGTCCCAACGCACACCCTCTTGGTTCTCGCCCACACCGGCTGTCCACACGATGATGTCGACACCATTCATGGCTGCGGCGTATGCGCCAATGTATTTCTTGATGCGATAGTTGTACATCTGCAGGGCCAGGTGAGCCAGCTTGTTGCCCTCGTTGTCGGCGTTCTCGTTGTCGCGCATGTCGCTTGAGATGCCAGCCACGCCGAGCACACCGCTCTTCTTGTTGAGATACTCAGACATTTCCTGCGGAGTCATGCCGCTCTTCTGCATCATGTAGGTCACAGCCGACGGGTCGATGTCGCCCGAGCGTGAGCCCATCATCAAACCGGCCAACGGGGTGAGACCCATTGAGGTGTCGATGACCTTACCATACTTCACGGCAGCCACTGAGGCACCGTTGCCGATGTGGCAGGTGATGATCTTCTGGGTCTTGATGTCAACGCCCAGGAACTCGCACACGCGCTGCGATACGTAGCGGTGGCTGGTGCCGTGGAAGCCATAACGACGCACGTGATACTTGGAGTACCACTCGTAGGGAATGGCGTAGAGGTAAGCGTAGTCGGGCATGGTGCTATGGAAAGCATTGTCGAAAACGGTTACCTGAGGCACGTTGGGCATGAGCTCGTCGACGGCCTTCAAGCCTGCCAAGTGGCCCTTGTTGTGCACGGGAGCCAGGTCGATGAGGCTCTCGATGCCATTCTCCACCTCGGGAGTAACGATGCAACTCTTCTCGAAGAGGTCGCCGCCCTGCACCACACGGTGGCCCACGGCCCCAATCTCATCGAGGCTCTTGATGGCGCCGAGCTCAGGATCGAGCAGGCACTTGAACACGAGCTGCACACCCTCCTTGTGGGTAGGAAGGTCGGCCATGATCTGCTTCTTGGAGCCGTCGGCCAACTTCACCTTGATGAAAGCCTCGTCGAGGCCAATGCGTTCCACACCACCCTGGGCGAGAACCTTCTCACCGTCCATGTCGTAGAGCTTATACTTGATGCTGCTGCTACCGCAGTTCAATACTAAAATCTTCATTTTCTATAATGTTGAATGTTAATTGTTAAATGATGAATGTTGAAAATGGAACATGCGATTCATGAGACAATGGCGAATGGGTTATGCCCTATGGAGTCGAAGCAAGCCACTCGTCATTCCACACTCCACGTTCAACACTTCTTCGCGTCTTGTGCCTGGCAGCTGGTAATGGCCACCATGTAATAGATGTCGTCGACTGAGCAACCGCGGCTCAGGTCGTTGACGGGGCGGGCAATACCCTGCAGCACGGGACCGATAGCTGTGGCGCCACCGAGGCGCTGCACCAACTTGTAACCGATGTTGCCCACCTCCAAGCAAGGAGCGATGAGCACATTGGCCTTTCCGGCGATGTCGGAACCCGGAGCCTTCTTGGCGGCCACTGAGGGCACGAGGGCAGCGTCGGCCTGCATCTCACCATCAACCTTCAGCTCAGGATACTTCTCCTTGGCAATCTGTGTGGCCTCAACCACCTTGTCGATGATGTAAACGCTCTTGCCGGTCTCCTTGTCCTTGGCGTCCTTGGCAGAGCCCTTGGTAGAGAAGCTCAGCATGGCCACGCGAGGCTCGGCGAAGCCTGCCACGCTCTGGGCGGTCTGGGCGGTGGTGTAAGCGATCTGGGCCATCTGGTCGGCTGTGGGGTTGGGAGTGACGGCTACGTCGCCCATCACCACTACGCCGTCCTCACCATACTCCTTCTGGTTGGTGATGAGCAGCATGGCACCCGACACACAGGTGATGCCCGGGGCGCACTTAATGATCTGAAGGGCGGGGCGAAGGGTGTCGCCAGTGGTAGAGAGGGCGCCAGAGATCTGTCCGTCGGCGTCGCCTGTCTTGATGATCATGCAACCCAGATAGAGGTTGTTCTTGGTAACCAGCTCACGAGCCTGCTCCAAGGTCATGCCCTTCTTCTTGCGAAGCTCGGCGAGCAGGGTGGCATACTCCTCGGTCTTCTCGCAGTGGAGCGGGTCGATGATGGTAGCCTTGTCGATGTGGGTGAGGCCCCACTGCTCGGCTTCCTTCTTGATGTTTGCGGGGTCGCCGATGAGAATCAGGTCGGCCAGATCGTCGGCCAGCACCTTGTCGGCTGCTTTCAGGGTGCGTTCTTCCTCTGCTTCAGGAAGTACAATACGTTGCTTGTCGGCTTTGGCGCGCGCAACAATTTGCTCTAATAAACTCATAAGTTGTGTATTTTAATCGATTAAAATGTGTCGTTTTTCATATAGGGTTGGGGCAGGCCGTTCAGCCCGTCATCTCCTTGGCCAGGATGCCCTCGAGCTCCTCGGCCGACAGGCGCAGGCGGAACTGACCCTTGATGGCCACGCTGATGCGGCCCGTCTCCTCTGAGACGATGATGGCAATGGCGTCGCTGTCTTGGGCAATGCCCAGTGCGGCACGGTGGCGCAAGCCCAATTCCTTGGGGATGTCCATGGCGTGGCTCACGGGCAAGATGCAGCCTGCGGCCTTGATACGCTTCTGCGAGATGACCATGGCGCCATCGTGGAGGGGTGAGTTCTTGAAGAATATGTTCTCGATGAGCAACTTGTTCACGTTGGCGCCGATAAGCTCGCCGGTCTGAACGATGTCGTCGAGAGGGGTGGCGCGCTCAATGACGATGAGCGCGCCGATCTTTCCGCGAGCCATATCCATGCAGGCCCACACAATGGGCATGATGGTGGCCTTGTCCTCTTCGGGACTCTTGCTTTTCTTAGACGAGAAGAATTGCATGATGTTCTTCACGCGCTGGTGGGCGCCGAGCTGGTATAAAAACTTTCGAATTTCCTCCTTGAAGAGCACAATGAGACCTATCACACCCACACTGACGAGCTTGTCCATGATGCTTCCAAGCAGTCGCATTTCCAGCACCTGCGACACAAAGAGCCACACCAGGACAAACACCATGATGCCGATGAAGACATTGAGCGAACGGCTCTCCTTCATCAAGCGGTAGATGTAGTAGAGCATCAAAGCGACAAGGACGATGTCGATGATGTCTTTTATGCCAAATTCGAAGAACATAATGCGTTGTAGATTTTCACAGCTTCAACCGCCGGCCTCACGTCGTGCACGCGAATGATCGACGCGCCACGCATCAAAGCCATCGTGTTCACTACGGTGGTGCCATTGAGCGACTCGGCGGGAGTGCTCTCTAACGTCTGAAAAACCATGCGCTTTCGCGACATGGCGGCCAACACTGGCAGCCCAAGCACTTGCAGCTTGTCCATCTCGTCGAGGATGCGGAAGTTGCCAGGGCGCGTCTTTCCGAAGCCGAAGCCCGGGTCGAGGATGATGTCTTTCTGGTGCAAGGCGCGGAGCTGCTGCACGCGAGCGGCAAACTCAACGAGCACGTCGCGCAACGTGGGCTGCTGCGACATGAGGATATAGGGAGTGCCTGTAGAGGCTGTAAGGGGGAACATTTCTGGATCCTCGCCGCCCGACACGTCATTGATGATGTCGGCGCCAAACTCATTGATGGCCATGCGAGCCACGGAAGCGCGGAATGTGTCGATGGAAACGATGGCGGAGGGGGTGGCGGCTTTCACAATCTCCAAGGCCCGACGCACACGGTCGGTCTCCTCCGCCTCGGTGGCAAGGGTGCATCCCCATGGCCGGGTGGAACATCCGCCAATATCAATGATGGCGGCACCTTCCCCGACAAGTGTCTGGGCGCGTTGGGCTATGGCCTCGTCGCTCATGGCACGGCTGCCGGCGTAAAAAGAATCGGGAGTCACATTCAGGATTCCCATCACTAAAGGAGTCTCCAACGACAACAAGCGGCCGCGGATATTCAGTGTATAATCCATATTCGTGGCAAAAATAATAATATTAATTGGAAAATCAAATTCATTTTGCGGATTTTTCCATATCTTTGCACCAGATATTCCGCATGAGGCTTTTTAACGGCAGTCTTTCACAGTCCGCGCCTCCACAATATGTATTTTTAGCAAACGTCACTACCTATATCGCAATACCTAAATATAACATAACCAACCGTACTATCATTTTATCATTACATGAAGAAAACCTACGCATTATTATTAGCGCTCTTCCTCTGCGTCACAGCCGCAGCACAGGGTGTATTGCCTGAGTTTTCCACCGAGACCGACCCCGTTTGGTATCGCGTGCAGTTTAAGACAGGCGGCGCTTTCTTAGCCGACAAAGGCGATGGCGCCAACCTCAAGACGGCAGCAGGAAGCTCTTCCGACGCCCAAAAGTGGCAGCTCATCGGAACAAAGAGCAACTTCAAGATGAAGAGCAAGAGTGGACGTTTCGTCAATTGGAACGGAAGCATGTTCACAACAAGCAGCACCAACAGCGTGGCGCTGAAGCTTGTGCAGAGCACCAACGCATCGGCCACCGACTGCTGGGAGATCCAACGCGCCGACGGAAGTCAGTCGATGAACCAATGGGGCGGCGGAGGAGCCGGCAAAGACCTGGGCGAATGGACCCAGGGCGACCCCAACAACCCGCTTTCTTTCGTAGCCACGTCGACCAAGTTGCCCACTTTTAGCAACGACGAAAGCGAGACATGGTACTTCATCCAGTTCCGCAACGGCGGCTACACGCTGCAGGACATGGGACAGGGACAGTGCATCCGATTGGCCACCGCCGACCCCATCGACGAGCAGTTGTGGAAACTTGTTGGCGACGCATCCAACTTCCAGTTGGTCAACAAGGCCGGTCGCTATGCCGTGGTGAGCAGCACATCCGCTTCGTCGGAGTCGCCCGCCAACAACACACCGTTGCGCGCCTACCCCACACCTCAGAAGAAGGGATTCAAACTGGTTGAGTCGCCCAACGCCACCTACATGCCCGCCTGGGAGATCCAACCCAACGGACAGACCGCCAACGCCCTCAACCAATGGGGCGGCGCACAACAGGGACGAAGCATAGGCCTGTGGACCGTTGGCGACCCCAACAACCCCTTGGCTTTCGTTTCGCCCAACGAAATGTCATACCCCGACTACAAAGTGGTGGGCATCGAGGGCTTCACGCCCGAGAATAAGCTCACGCTGTGGTACGACAAACCCGCCACACTGACTGGCGTGGGCAACATCTGGATGGAGTATAGCTTGCCCATCGGAAACGGACAGCTCGGCGCAAGCCTCTTCGGAGGTGTCAACAAGGACGAGATTCAGTTCAACGAAAAGACGCTGTGGAGCGGACGCAACACCGACAACGGCGGCAACTACGGCTATTACCAGAACTTCGGCTCTGTAATTGCCGAGGACATCAGTGGAACTTTCAACTACAGCTCGGCTGGCGCAGCGCAAGACTACTGCCGCCTGCTCGACCTCACCAACGCCACAAGCAAGGTGACCTTCAAAAGTCCCGACAAATCGGTGACATATTCTCGCGAGTATTTTGTGTCGAACCCCGCTGGCGCCATCGTGGCTCGCTATGCAGCCGACAAGGACGGACAGGTGAGCCTGCGCTTCACCCTCAACGCTGGCAAGCCCGGCGTGAAGGCCACAACGAAATATGCCGAGGGCGAGGCCGCCTTCGCTGGAAAGCTCGAAACGGTGAGCTATAACGCACGCCTCAAAGTGGTGCCCACGGGTGGTGAGATGACCACAACCGACGAGGGCATCGTCGTGAAGAACGCCAACGAGGTGCTCGTGGTGCTCGCTGGCACCACCGACTTCGACCCATCGGTCAAGAGTTTCGTCAGCAACACATCACAATTAGGCGCAACCGTACAGGCTCGCGTCGACAACGCTGCCGCAAATGGATTCGAGGCATTGAAGGAGGAGCATGTGGCCGACTACCAGAACTTCTTCTCTCGCGTTGACTTTGATCTCGACGGCACCGCCAATACCATGCCTACCAACAAGCTGGTCGACACCTACAACCAAGGCAAGGGCACCAACGCCCGCATGCTCGAGACGCTTTACTTCGCCTACGGACGCTACTTGGAGATCAGCAGCTCGCGCGGAGTGGACCTGCCCTCAAACCTGCAGGGCATCTGGAACAACGTGAGCCAGGCTCCCTGGCACGCCGACATCCACTCGAACATCAACGTGCAGATGAACTATTGGCCCGCTGAGCCCACCAACCTGAGTGAGACGCACCTGCCCTTCCTCAACTATATCATCAACATGGCCGCCGGAAACCACAAGGAGTGGGCAGGCTACGCCAAGGCCGCTGGACAAAAGCGCGGATGGACTTGCTACACGGAGAACAACATCTTCGGTGGCGTAGGATCATTCGCCCACAACTATGTCATTGCCAACGCATGGTATTGCACACACCTCTGGCAGCACTACCGCTACACCCTCGACCGCGATTTCCTGAAGCGTGCCTTCCCCGCCATGCTCAGCGCAGCCCAGTTCTGGCTCGACCGTTTGGTGCTCGACCCAACCGACAACACCTACGTTTGTCCAAAGGAATATTCGCCTGAGCATGGTCCCTCGCAGGAAGATGGTGTGGCACACGCCCAGCAACTCGTGTTCGACCTTCTCTCCAACACAAAGAGCGCCATTGATGTGCTTGGCAGCGACGCCGAGATTACCGAGGCCGACCTCAAGCTCCTTGAAGACCGCCTGTCGAAGCTCGATCGCGGTTTGGCCACAGAGACCTACACCGGCAAATGGGGCAACCCGAAGAATGGCGTCAATACGGGCGACGTATTGCTGCGCGAATGGAAGACCAGCGCTTACACCGCTGGTGAGAACGGACACCGCCACATGTCGCACCTCATGTGCGTTTATCCCTTCAACCAGGTAACACCGAGCAGCCCCTACTACCAAGCCGCCGTCAACTCAATGAACCTTCGCGGCGACGAGTCGACAGGATGGTCCATGGGTTGGAAGATCAACCTGTGGGCACGCCTGCAGAATGGCACCAAGGCCCACGGCATCCTGACCAAGGCCCTGCGCCACAGCACATCGTATGGAACCGACCAGAGCCGTGGCGGTATCTATTACAACCTCTATGATTCGCACGCTCCGTTCCAGATCGACGGCAACTTCGGTGCTTGCTCAGGCATCGCCGAGATGTTGCTGCAGAGCCACACCGACACTCTCCAGGTACTGCCAGCCCTGCCCGCAGCTTGGAAGACGGGCCACATCACAGGCTTGAAGGCCGTCGGCAACTTCACCGTAGACATCACGTGGAAGGCCGGAAAGGCCACACGCATCACCGTGGTGAACAACGGTGGACAGACGGGCATCGTGAAGTATCCTGGCATCTCGAAGGCTATCGTGTATATCGACGGTGTGTGCCAAGAGGCCGAAGCCAAGGAAAGCAACAACGCATTCGTGTCGCCCGAGAAGGGTAGCGTCACCGTGTTCGACTTCGACGGCACCTTCGATCCTACTGGCATCAACAAGGTGGAGAACAGCTCGCTGGCATTCAACGTCAACGGCCGCACCGTGAGTGTGAGCGGTTGCAAGGTGAGAAACTTGCAAGCGTTTGACCTGCAAGGCCGTTTGGTAGGCAGCTCATCGCGCCCCACGCTCGTAGTAAGCCAAGGCGCAGGCGAGGTGGCCATCCTCTGCGTAACGACGCAAGACGGCCGCAAGCAAACATATAAAGTGAAATTCTAATCACCCTCCCATCGGACCGAGCGCAGAACAACATCGCGTTCGGTCCGATTTCTTTTAGTCACAGTCGGTCGGCGGCTTTCTTACCCTGTCACATATAGTCACCAACCACCGAATGGAGTTTTATCTGTTTTGTCGCCAAAGGCCAACCACCCCATGCCCATGTCTCTCACACAGATCAACCAAAAGCCACATGCAAAACGACAAGAAGGCACCTGCGAAGTGACAAAAAGACCCATGCGCGAAATAATTTCCGAAGGAAAGATGGGCGTTCTCACATTTTATGTTTACTTTTGCCCTATACTACGCTCGTAGGCTCAACCACGGTTGAACCTGCCGAACGATAATTGTAGAAGACATTTTGATAAGAACAATGAATGCAACTGATTTGTACAGCATCTACCTGCGCCATCCGCAGGTAACCACCGACAGCCGAAGCCTTCCCGCAACGGCACCGCAAGACGGGAGCGATTGTGGAATATTCTTAGCTCTGAAGGGCGCATCGTTCGACGGCAACAAGTTTGCGGCGATGGCATTGGAGCGTGGTTGCAGCTACGCCATCATCGACGAAAAGGAATACATGGTTGAGGGCGACGACCGCTATATCTTGGTCGACGACGCGCTGTTGGCCTTCAAGCAGTTGGCCCGAGAGCACCGACGCCATTTCAACATCCCCATTATCGGCATCACAGGCACCAACGGCAAGACAACCACCAAGGAACTTTTGTCGGCCGTGCTGGCCAAGCGCTACCACGTGATGCACACCGAGGGCAACTTCAACAACGACGTGGGTGTGCCCAAGACGTTGCTGCGCCTGAAAGCTGGCGACGAGATTGCCGTGGTGGAGATGGGCGCCTCACATCCCGGCGACATCCAGCAACTGGTGGAATACGTGGAACCCACACAAGGCCTCATTACCAACGTGGGGCGCGCCCACTTGCAGGGATTCGGTTCGTTCGAGGGCGTGATGCGCACCAAGGGTGAGCTTTACGACTGGCTGAAGGCCCATAACGCCGAAGTGTTCGTCAACGAGGCCAATCCCCACCTGACGAAGATGATGGAAGACCGACAGATGAGCCGCGTGCTGTCGTACGGACAGAGCGACGAGGCCAATCGCTACCAGGTGACCGGACGCGTCGTGGCGTGCAACCCTTACGTCAAGTTGCAGTGGGAATATGTGCCCGAGGGTGCCACGGGAAGCCTGCAATATGAAGTGGAGACCCAACTGGTGGGCACGTATAATGCCGACAACCTGTTGGCCGCCATTGCCGTGGGAATCCACAATGGTGTGGCGCCCGAACTCATCAATGAGGCGTTGGCCGACTACCGTCCTACCAACGACCGCTCAGAACTGGAGCGTACGGCCGACAACCTGCTGATCGTTGACGCCTACAACGCCAACCCATCGAGCATGGCAGCGGCACTCGACAATTTCAGTCGCGTTACCGTGGCGGAGCCGAAAATGGCCATTCTGGGCGACATGCGCGAGTTGGGCAAGGCCAGCAACGAGGAACACCAACGCGTGGTCGACACGCTTGAGAAGTTGCATCTCACCGATGTGTGGCTCGTGGGCGATGAGTTTGCCAAGACCCATACCACCTTCCGCAAGTTCCATAACATCGACGAGGTGAAGGCGGCCATTGCCCAAGACAAGCCGCGCGGCAAGTGCATCTTGGTGAAGGGCAGCAATGGCATCAAACTGTTCGAGTTGCCCAAACTGCTATAACCCTTGATCATTTCCCGTCGGCCATCACACAAGCTATGACCCAAGGGAAGACAAGACGCCAAAGGGGCGTTTGCCATGTGACACGACACACGGCAAACGCCCCTTTTATTCTATAATCCATTCGTCTCGGTCTAATGGCCGACTGGGAATAATGGTGGCTCTTTGGAAATTAAAAACATAGTGACAAAAAACAAAAAAGTCCAGCCTCGCGAACGAGAACTGGACAGAATGAAAGGAGGAAGTGGTACCTCTTGGAGTTGAACCAAGGACACATGGATTTTCAGTCCATTGCTCTACCACCTGAGCTAAGGTACCCTCTTTCGAACTTGAGAATTGCGGCGCTTAGTGCCTTATTTCTCATTTGCGAGTGCAAAGGTAGCACTTTTTATTCTAACCAACAAACTTTTCCTAAAAAAAATGCTCGTGTTTCAAAAAAAAGATGTAACTTTGCATCCGTCTTCAAGTGGGGAACGCTTTTGGGCGACCTCTCCATCGATTGAGGCAATCGGGATTTAGCGCAGTTGGTAGCGCACTACGTTCGGGACGTAGGGGTCGCTGGTTCGAGTCCAGTAATCCCGACCCATTACAAAGAAGCCAAATGGTAGCCATCACCATTTGGCTTTTTTCGTTTTACCCTCTGCCCCACTCCCCACGCATTCCAGTTATTATCGGCACCATGCCAAACAGGCTCGCGACACCCCTTATATATAAGATGGTGGAGCGTGTCGGTCCCAATCTCCTAATTGATTATGCATTTCCCCTATGGTTACGCAATAGCATCGAGGATACCGTCAAGCCCAAAAGCTACTGGAAGGCTACAGCATCGAGGATACCGACAAGCCCAAAAGCTACTGGAAGGCTACAGCATCGAGAATACCGTCAAGCCCAAAAGCTATTGGCAACCAATAGCAATGGAAATGCAGACAAGCCCGAAAGCTATTGGCAGACAATAGTGCCTGGGGCTCAACTTACTGCCCCACGCCAGATTTTTTATAGCCCTACGCTTTGCCATTTCGTGCGAAAGGCTTACTTTTGCAGCAAATAAACGATACTACGAACACAAGGATTCACACCATGAAGATTGTTACATTCGGAGAAATTATGCTGCGCCTGTCGAAGCATTCTGGCCAGCGCCTGTTTCAAAACGGACCGTTCGACGCAGCCTACGGTGGGTCGGAGGCCAACGTGGCCGTGTCGCTGGCCCAACTGGGCGACGACGTAGAGTATGTGACTCGCGTTCCCAACAACGCCATTGGCGATGCGGCGCTGATGCACCTACGCGAGTTGGGCCTCAACGTGCGCCACACCGTGCGCGGCGGCAAGCGTCTGGGCACTTACTATTTTGAGCCGGCGGCAGCCATGCGTGGCTCACGCGTGGTGTACGACCGCTACGACTCGTCGTTCAACACCATGGCCTATGGCGACATCGACTGGGAGCCCATCTTCAACGAGACCGACCTGTTCCACTGCTCGGGCATCACCTGCGCCACCTCACAAGCGGCTCTCGACACCACCATGGAGGCCGTGCGCATGGCCGACGAGCGCGGCGTGGAGCTCACATGCGACATCAACTATCGTGGCAACCTGTGGAAATATCCTGGGGCCGACGCCCAGCGCTCGCTGCGTGAGCTGATGAGCCACAGCTCGTTTATCTTCGGCGACCAGAACGAGTGGTATGTGGCCAGCGGCATGGAGCCCATCCCCTTCACCGCCCTCGGCGAGGGCTACGCGTTTGACAAGGATGCCTACCGCCGCTATTTCGACCGTCTGCACGAGATGTTCCCACGCTGTCACCGCATGCTCATCGCCCACCGCAACATTCTGTCGTTCCAACATCATGTGAATTGTGGCGTGCTTTGGGTGGACGGCGACATCTATTATTCGCGCATCTACGACATCGACAACATCGTCGACCAAATGGGTGTGGGCGACGCTTGGGTGGCCGCTTACATCCACGCACGCCTGAAATGGCCCAACGACGAGCAGCGATGCCTGGAGTTCTCAGTGTCGGCATCGGCATTGAAAAACACCATTCCGGGCGACCAGAACCTTGTGAGCGAGGAAGAAATTTTGACTAACATGACCTCACGGGGTGGCCGCATCGACCGCTAACCACCCCCCATCGGGGCACTTTTCATAATAGATGATACTTTGGGCGAGAGCACAACGGGCTTTCGCACCTACACAAAAACAATACGGGGGCAACGCGCTGACGAGCATGCGTTGCCCCCGTGTTGGGTTTTATGGGCGGCTCTCGCCCTCCACATATTCCTCCAGGAAGAGGTGTTCGCCGTCGAACACGGCATAGGTAAACTGCGAAATCCAATCGCCGAGAATCAGCATGCGGGCCGTATGGCCGTTCTCGCGAGGCATGTTCAGGTCGAGTTCAATGTGGCGATGGCCGTAAATGAAATAGTCGATGTTCGAATGGGTTCTCATGTATTCCTTCGTCCACAACACCAAGTGCTCCTTATGCTCGCCCATGTAAGGCGGCTCCTTACCATCGACCCGCTTCAGACGCGAGTGCTTGGCCCAGTTCAAGCCCAGTTGCATGCCCCACCAAGGGTGCATGAAATTGAGCATGCGCTGACACACGCGGTTGTGGAACATCCAGCGCAACAGCTTGAACTTCTTGTCGGGGTCGCCCAGACCGTCGCCATGGGCCATATAGAACACCTTTCCGTAGATGTCAGCCGTGAGCGCCTGACGATGCACCACGACCCCACATTCCTCCTCCAAATAGCCGTAGGTCCACAGGTCGTGGTTGCCGGTGAAGAAGTGCACCTCAACCCCCATGTCGGTCAACTCCGACAGTTTTCCAAGGAAACGGGTGTACCCCTTGGGGACGACATAACGGTATTCGTCCCAAAAATCGAACATATCGCCCAGCAGATAGATGGCCGACGCCTTCTCCTTGACACTGTCGAGGAAACGAACGAGGCGGCGTTCCTGCATGCGGCGATGCGGGATGGCCAGCGAACCCAGATGGGCGTCGCTCAGAAAATACACGTTCTTTGCCATAAGCGTTGTGATGATAGGTCAGTCTATTCGGTGAGAAAGCCGCTCAGCGAGCCTTCTTATTCAAATCCCAGTTCCACGCGTGCCTCCTCGGTCATCATGCTTTGGTCCCAAGCAGGCTCGAACACCAGGTTCACATTGGTTCCCTTGATGCCCTCCACACTATCGACCTTTGTGCGCACATCCTCCAGGATGAAGTCAGCGGCAGGGCACGACGGTGCGGTGAAGGTCATGTCGATGTCGACGGTAGCGTCGTCCTTCACATCTATTTTATATATCATTCCGAGGTCCCAGATGTTCACGGGGATCTCCGGGTCGTAAACGGTTTTCAACACGTCGACGATTCGCTCCTCAAGCTTTGTCTTTTCTTCTATGGTCATTTTCGCAATGGTTTGTTGTGAAGATAGTGCCAACGAGCGCCATGAAAACTTGCTTTCAAATGACCGAGAGCAGCCTATCTTCTGCAAAGATAGTGCCAACGAGCGCCATGAAAGTTTGCTTTCAGATGGCCGAGAGCAGCCTATCTTCTGCAAATTTAGATAAAATTTCCGAATTATAAGCCAGTTGGGATAAAAAACAGAAA
>OGJV01000398.1_pt1 | contig 25738 bp, 18 predicted proteins | sample 1572271 | NCBI WGS metagenome assembly OGJV01 (sample SAMEA2582107, study PRJEB24529) | metagenome | biome: Human gut stool | place: China | collected 2011
TTGGTACGCCGTGAGGGATTCGAACCCCCGGCCTTCTGGTCCGTAGGTTGTCTCACGCACAAATCGGAGTCATTTCGGCTCCGATTTGTGCTTTTTGCCGCCGTTCGCTCGGCGGATTTTCCATTGTTTCCGTCCAGCCCTGCCCGCTTTTTTCGCGTTCTGGGTCAAAAGTGGGTCAGAGGCTGTAATATCCGTAGAGGACTGGCGAGCTGCAACCTTGCGCCACAGTCCACACTATCTATCCTCATACCACAAATGGCGTAAAAGACAGCGTTTCGTGGGTATATTTTCCCCGCACCGCGTTCGCCTCGTCCTCGCTGACAGGGCGGAAGCCCTTGCCGCCAACATAGTGGTCGGTCGTATCGGAGTAGAGCCAGCCGTCTAAAGAAATCACAGTTTCCAAATGCCGCAGCGCGCCGTTTTCATAGCGGTAGTAAGAGTAGGTCCCCTCGCTCGCACCGTCGCTGCCCTCGTGGGCGAGACTGCCGTCGGTGCAGAGGTACCAGCGGCTGCGGCTCCAGCCGTCCACGACGCGAACGGCTTTTGCGCCGTCGAGGCAGTAAATATTGAAGATCACGCTGTGACCGTCGCCCCAGTCCGCGCCGAGCAGCAGCTCAGGGATCCCATCACCGTCAAGATCACGCAGCAGCCAGCCGGGCGTCTGGTAGTAGTCGTTCACGGACAGAAGATCGTGGCTGAAGTCGGTCTGCACGTCGCTTGCGCCGGAGCGCCGCAGGCCGCTGATCTCGGCGAGCAGCGCGTCGTAGGCAGCGTAGCCGGTCATGATAGCCGCACCGCCGCGCGCAGGGGGCGAAAACACGGAGGAGGCAGGGCACATGTCATTTATGTGGATTCCGTTGTCCTTCAAAAATCGCGTGAGTACGCCTTGTGAGTCGCTTTGCAGTGCCTCGTATTGGCGCTGGCTGACAGGATCGTTTTCCAGGAACTGCACATCGGACGGCAACACCAGCAGATACACATACTCATCATCGGCTCCGAGGACATACTCGGCGATGCCGAGAATCTCGGGGACAGGCAGTGCGTCATAGCCCCTCCATTCCTTGAAATTATCCCAGCTCATAGCGACCAGCCACCATACGTTGCCCATTCCCCCGTCGGGATACGCCGCAAGTGCGTTCTTTTCCGACAGATGGAACAGCATGATCCCATATCCCAGATAGGCAGTCCCCTTGTCGTAGGCGGAGAGCTCTGCAATATCCTCCCATGCAGCGGGAACGGTGAGCGTCAGCGACAGCGTCGGCTCGGTCATGGTTTTCATTTCCTCCTCTGCCGGCTCGCTTGCGCCAATACATCCAAACAGATAGTCTCTCAACTCCGTACTTCCGGAACGCAGCTCATAGAGCCGCGCTGTCTTGCCGTCAGTAATGGGGTTGACCAGCATTTCACGCTCAGAGAGCATGATCTCGCAGCGTTCGCCCGCGGCGCTGATAAAATAGAGCCTTGCATAGCAGTCCTCCATTGCTGACGCAGCACCAAGGCGTTTGTATTGCAGGGCATCCAGCAGAGCGTAGACGGCGTCCGTTTCTTCCGCCGTCAACTGGACGTTGGATGGCTGCGCGCCGCTAGCGTCCGTTACATCGGCATAAGTGACCTGTTCCCGATGGAAACCGACCAGTCCGGCGGCGTCGGTATCCGTAGGCGGATTCGTCAGAAAGCACACCGCCACAACGACGCACACGGCGACCGACGCCGCGACCACCCAGAACGCGGGCTTTTTGTAGCGCAGCGCATTCCGCACACGCTCCTTGACGCCAACTTCACCGAACGCCAGCGGGCAGGTGATGGCCGCCTTGCGCGGCATACTGCACGCAAGCAGCACCGTGGAATAGGTCTTGACGGCGCTCTCGTCCATCGTGCGGATCACCCGCTCATCGCAGGCCAGTTCAATGTCGCGGCAGAGCAGCGTATAGGCGAGCCACAGTACGGGGTTGAACCAGTAAACCGCCAGCAGCGCGAAGCCCAGCGGCTTCCACCAGTGGTCACGCCGCGTAAGATGCGCCCTCTCATGCGCCAGTACATTCTGCCGCTGCACCTCGTCCAGACCGGAGGGCAGATAGATACGTGGTTTTACAACGCCGAGGATAAACGGCGAGGAAATGGCATCACAAAGGTAGATATTTTCCCGCACACAGAGCGACACGCTCACGCGCCGGCGCAGTTGAAGATAGCTTACGAGCGCATAGAGCAGCATGGCTCCAAGGCCGATGAGCCACACCCAGCCTGCGATCTCCGTCCAGACATAGAGCGGGTTGACGCTTGCCAACGGCGCGGCGGCAAAATGCTCGCTGAGTGAGGGATTCACAGCATTGTCGATGACGCTCACACCGCTCGTGATGGTCGGCGCGGGAGCAGACTGCACGGCCACGGGACTGACCGTTTCTGCACTGGGGATCAGACTCAGCGCACTCTCTATGGAAAATGGCAGCACAAGCCGCAGCGCGACGATGCCCCAGAGCAGAACATTCATCCACTTGGGAGAACGCTTTGATACCAGGCGCAGTACCAGCACGGCCAGCACCAGCCAGCTTGCGGAAATGCTCAGATTCAAGAGCTTCAAAAAGACGGCAGCCATGGTCTCACTCCTTTCCGCAGCGGTCGATCATGCGCTGAATTTCCGCAATGTCCTTCTCCGAAAGAGATTTCCGCGTGGTAAAAGCCGCCAGAAACGCGGGAAGGGAACCGTCGAAGGTGTCCTCCACAAATTTCTCGCTCTGTACGGCGTTATAACCCTCCTGTGAGAGAAGAGAAGTGACCGTGCCGTTTTCGTTCTGAAAGATACCGTGTTCGCAGAGTTTTTTCAAAACTGTGTAGGTCGTGGATTTTTTCCATTGCAGCTCCTGTTCGCACAGTTTCACCAGTTCACCGGAGGTCAGCGGCTCGTGCTGCCAGATGAGTTCTGCAAAATGCGTCTCAACAACGCCCAGTTTGTAACCGTCCATGTGTGCCTCCTTTTCTTTGCGAGTCTACTTATGATAGACTTCTGATGCTTGAAGTCTATCATAAGTAGACTGCACCTGTCAAGCACATTTTGCGCCGCGATTACGAAAAATTGGTAAAACCGGTGCGTTCAATAACATTCCGCTCCTCTGGACATTCCACCACTGGGTCTATCGGCCGGAAACGTAAGGGAAAGCGCCTCACCGAAAGACGGGGCGCTTATTGCTGTCTGTGTGGGCTTCTCAGCCGTTCTCAAAGAGTTCTGTGGTGGCGTTGAGGGGTCCTCAAATAGGCCGGAGCATCCTAAAAATGCTCCGGCCGGTTGACGGATTAAGTTGTGAAATGAAAAAGGGCGCCTTTTTGATGGCTTCGACGAAACCAACAAACAGACGCCCGAAAGATCGTATGAAATTTTGAGGAAAGAACGCTCTAATTTGCGCCCGCAAAAAGGGCGCTTCTTTGAATTCTGCCCTTGAAATCGCAAAAGGGGGAGTTCAAATCTCCCCGGTTACCAAAATAACGCGAAAATATCTTTTTTTCTGAGTGCGGAATTTGAAATAAAAAAAGGCGGCAACCCTTTGGTATTCTAAGCGTTTCGCTTAAAATATCCGAATTGTTGCCACCTTATGGTGGAGGCGGCGGGAGTCGAACCCGCGTCCGAAAGCACTTTAACAGGACTTTCTCCGGGCGCAGTCAGGATTTAAACATTCCCTCCGCGCAAGGACACCTGACGGACCTTACGCTTTGGTAGAGTCATGATGCGTGGGCGGGTCAACTCTTTCCCGCCTCACGGACGCCACGTTTACGACGCCTTCCCCGGCCCGTGGCCTCTCCGGTTCAGACGGCCGCCTACTTAGGCAGCGAGAGCAACTTCGTTGTTGTTCTTTAATTTATAAGTTACCCGTTTTATAGAGGTCAGGCGCCTCTGCCCGCTTATCCTGCCTCCACACCCCCGTCGAAACCGGTACGCCCCCGTGTGAGCGGCGCACGACAAGTTCGCCGCGAATACGGGAAACCCGTCAGGTATGCGAAAGCAAAAGGAAATGAAATTACATCTTCTCCGGCTCGGGATAGTCAACGCCCTGCGTATCCACGCGGATGGTCTTGATGACCTGTGGCTTTTTCGGCATGTCGTTGTACATGTTGCGGTTCACGCGGGAGATGTCCACAGCGGCCTGCGCATTCTCGGTGATCTTACCAAACGCCGCATACTGACCGTCAAGGTGCGGCGCGTCGGCCACCATGATGAAAAACTGGCTGCCCGCGCTGTCGGGGATCATCGTGCGCGCCATCGAGAGAACGCCCAGCGTGTGCTTAAGATCGTTCTTGAAGCCGTTGGCGGAAAATTCACCCTTGATCTCGTAGCCGGGGCCGCCCGTGCCGTTGCCGTCCGGGTCGCCGCCCTGGATCATAAAGCCGGGGATGACGCGGTGGAACACCACGCCGTCGTAAAAACCGGAGTTTGCCAGCGCGATGAAGTTGTTGACGGTGTTGGGCGCGATCTCTGGATAGAGTTCGCCGCTCATCACCGCGCCGCTTTCCATTTCGATGGTCACGATCGGATTTGCCATAATTTCTCTCCTTATCTCCGCGCTTTCATCGCGCGGTCGATCTCGCGCTTGGCGTCACGCTTGGCGGCGTCCTCGCGCTTGTCGTAGTTTTTCTTACCCTTGCACACACCGACTTCGACCTTCACGCGCGCGTCCTTGAAGTAAACGCTCAGCGGGATCAGCGCGTAGCCGTCCTGCTTGACGAGCGCGTAAAGCTTATTGATCTCGCGCTTGTGCAGAAGGAGCTTTTTGGGCCGGTCGGGGTCATGGTTGAAGATATTGCCCTTGTCGTAGGGCGAAATGTGCATCGACAGCACGTTCGCCTCGCCGTTTTTGACGATGACATAGCTGTCTTTCAGGTTGAGCGTACCGGCGCGGATGGACTTGACCTCCGTGCCCTTGAGCTCGATGCCCGCCTCGTAGCGGTCTTCGACAAAATAGTCGTGGAACGCCTTGCGGTTCTGCGCCGCGATTTTTATCCCCTTTTTCTCCGCCACGGCACATCGCCTCCTTTGCGCTTCCATGATAGTGTAGCATACTTTTTCGCCCAGCACAAGGGCTGTCACAAAAACGTAACAATTCGAAAAAACGCCGCATTCCGCTCTATTCTGCCCATCCACTTTAATTTATAGTAGAATTCCGCCCGCCGCCGTGCTATAATTTTAGTATCTATCCCATGCTTTGGCGGCGATCCGCCGCACTCAGGAGGCAGTTTTATCATGGACCTGACCGAACGCCAGCTTTCCCGCGAGACGATCTACGAGGGAAAAATTCTGCATATCTACCGCGACGACGTGCTCCTGCCAAACGGCAGAACGAGCGCACGCGAAGTCGCCGAGCATCCCGGCGGTGTCGCCATCGTCGCTCTTGACGAAAACGACAATGTGCTCACCGTGAAGCAGTACCGCTACGTCTTCTCCCGTGTGCTTGAGGAAATTCCCGCGGGGAAACTGGAGCGTGGCGAGGACCCCGATGAGGCCGCGCTGCGTGAGCTGAAGGAGGAAACGGGCGCAACGCCGAAGCGCATGACGAATCTCGGCAAGCTCTTCGTCTCCCCCGGCTGCTACAGTGAGGTGCTGCACCTTTATCTTGCCGAGGGTCTGACCTTCGGTGAGCAAAATCCTGACGAGGACGAGTTTTTAGAGCTTTACCGCACGCCGTTTTCCGACATGCTCGCACGCGTGATGCGCGGCGAGATCGAAGATGCGAAGACCGTCTGCGGTATCCTCAAGGTCCACGCCCTGCGCACAGCGCAAAAAGAGAGACAGGAGAAAGAAAACTGATGGAACAGAAGAAGACCGTCCTCATTGTCGAGGACGAGAAAAACATCGTCGATATCATCCGCTTCAACCTCCAGCGTACGGGCTATAACACGCTCGAGGCCTACGACGGCGAGGCGGGCCTCGCCATGGCGCGCGAGAAAAAGCCCGACCTCATTCTTCTCGACGTGATGATGCCAAAAATGATGGGCTTTGACGTCTGCCGCGCGCTGCGCGCCGAGGGCGACAACGTGCCCGTCATCATCCTGACCGCGCGCGAAGAGGAGGAGGACAAGATCTTGGGCCTTGAGATCGGCGCGGACGACTACATCACCAAGCCCTTTTCCATGCGCGAGCTGCTCGCGCGCGTCAAAGCGAACATCCGCCGCACAACGATGCTCTCCGCTCCCGCGGCGGAGGACAACGCCATGAGCGCCGGCGGCGGCATCACCATCAACACCGACAGCTTTCAGGTGCGCAAAAACGGCGTGCCCATCGACCTCACACAGCGCGAGTATGAGCTTTTGACGTTCCTCGCCAGCCACCCCGGCAAGGTCTTCTCCCGCGTCGACCTGATGGAGCAGGTCTGGAACTATGGCTACGTCGGCGACGACGCGCGCACGGTGGACGTCACCGTCCGCCGCCTGCGCGAAAAGATCGAGGACAACCCCGCCGCGCCGGCCTACATCCTCACGCGCCGCGGCGTGGGCTATTATTTCTCCGCGCAGGCGTAAGTTGCGCGCACTTTTCCGGGAAAGGAGTCTCCTGCTATGTTCCGCAGCCTGCATATGAAGCTCGTGATGATCATGCTGCTGCTCGTCACCTCGCTGATGGCGGTGGTGGGCGCGTTTTTGATGACCAGCATCACGAACTTCTATATTGACGATTTTTACGAGCAGATGAGCGAAGTGTTCGGCGAGTCCAACGCCGCGTTCGTGAGCTCACTGCGCGAAGAGGCCGCGCAGGAGGACGGCGCCGCGCGCCTGCAAACGATGCTCGAGGCCTACTCCGGCACACTGAGCATCGACTCGCGCAACCGCAACTACTATGTTCTCGACGGCCGCAGCGGCGAAGTGCTTGCTTCGAGCAACGAGGACGGCCAGCTGCTTGAGCAGACGGAAAATATCCTCACCGCGCGCAACGGCGAGGTCGGCGACCACAGCGACCTCGCCGCAAGCTATATGGATGTTGCCATCCCGATCTCCGGCGGCGACAACAGCTTCATCATCTACATCCGCGACAGTCGCACCACGGTCTCGTCGCTGAACTCTGAGCTGCTGTTCATCATTCTGCAAGCACTGCTCGTCGGTCTTCTCGTCTCGGTGCTTTTGTCGTTCCTGCTCGCCAAGACCATGATCGACCCCATTGAAAAACTGACCGAGGGCGCCGAGCGCATCGCGACCGGCGACTTCGACGAAACGCTTGCTGTCGAATCGACGGACGAGATCGGCGTTCTGACCACCACATTCAACGACATGGCGTCCGTGCTCCACTCCACGCTCGAAGCCGTGGAGAACGAGCGCAACAAGCTCGACACGCTGTTTCTCCACATGAGCGATGGCGTCGTCGCCTACGACGGCAGCGGCAAGCTCATCCACTGCAACCCCGCCGCGTGCGAGCTCTTAGGCCGCACGGCGGACGAGTGCGTGTACAGCGAGCTGTTTGAATCCATCTGCCCGTTTTCCCATGTCATCACCATGCAGCGCAGCGACTATGTCGAGGGCGAACTCACTGCCGGCGAGCGCAGCGTGGAGATCTACTTCGCTCCCTTCTCCGATGAGGAGAGCGGCGGCGTTCTCATCGTGCTGCACGATGTGACCGAGCACCGCAAGACCGAGGAGCGCCGCAAGGAATTTGTCGCCAATGTTTCCCACGAGCTGCGCACGCCGCTCACGAATGTCCGCTCCTATGCCGAGACCATCCGCGAGGCGGGCGACGACTTGAGCCGCGAGACGGAAAACGACTTCCTCGATGTCGTCATCAGCGAAACAGACCGCATGACCCACATCGTGCAGGACCTTCTGACGCTCTCGCGCCTTGACTCCGGCCGCAGCGAGATGAATATGGCGCGCTTCCCGTTCTCCGCCGCCATCGACTCCGTGCTCCGCTCGACGGAGCTTGAGGCCCGCCGCCACAAGCACGAGCTCACGCACGACTATACCGAAAATCTCCCGCTCATCATGGGCGATCGCGGCCGCATCGAGCAGGTCATGCTCAACGTCCTCAGCAATGCCGTCAAGTACACGCCCGACGGCGGCCACATCCGTGTCACCGCGGGCAGCGAGGGCGAAACTGTCTGGATGGAGGTCGCGGACGACGGCATCGGCATTCCCGAGGCCGACCGCAGCCGCATTTTCGAGCGCTTCTACCGCGTCGACAAAGCAAGATCGCGCGAATCCGGCGGCACAGGCCTCGGCCTTTCCATCGCGACGGAGATCGTCCAGCGTCACCACGGCTCGCTCACGCTCGTTGACCGCCCCGGCCCCGGCACAACCGTCCGCTTAGAGCTGCCCATCACCCAGCCCATCGGCGGGGAGGATTCCCATGAATAAGAACGCCACGCTCATGAGCCATCTGCAAAACGCCGCGATCGCCGTTTTGACCGTTACCGCCGTGCTGCTTCTGACCCAGACGCCGCTTGTCGGCGACCTTGCGGGCAAGACGCCCTACGAGCTCGCGCAGGACTGGCTCGCGGGCGACACCTCGACCGATACCGCCGTCACCACCGATCTGACCGAGCTCGCGCTCCCCGTGCGCGTGGTGTTCACGAACGAATACGCCCGCTACGGGCTCAGCGCCATCACGACGCTTGACACAGATTTTGAGCTCGCCGGCGCGTTTTTCGGCGAGGCGCTTGGCTCTGCTACCACTTATGAAGCGTGCAGCGGTGAAAAGCTGCTCACCGCACTGCACGCGAGCAGCATCTACCTCGATCTGGAGGCCCCCACGCCGCTCGAAGTGCTCAGCCGCATTCTCGGCGTCAACGACGCGCCGGAGTCCTCGCTCCTGCGCGTCACGCGGCTTGTGCTCTGCCCCGCGGAAAACGGCGCAACGCTCTACTTACAGGACGCCAATCAGGGCTTTTTTGTCAGCCGGACGGCGATAAGCAGCGCGACACTGCGCGAAGCGCTCGCCTCGCTCGATGGCAACGGCACAGATTTTGCGTTCTCGCTCTCCGGCGAGTTCTCTCAGCTCTCGCCCTACACGCTCATTTTCAGCGAACCGCCGCAGCGCTACACGCTCTCGGCGAGCAATGCCCTCACCGATCAGGCGACATTTCTGCGCCTTGCGGAGTTCAACCCCCACACGGAAAGCGGCTACACCGACTCCTCCGGCAGCACCATTATCAAAGAGGTCTACGGCACGCTGCGCCTTGAGCCCGACGGCAGCGTCTTCTATCAGGGCGCGGACGAGGCCGAGGCGGGCTCGATCTACTATGTCTCCGCCGCCTCGACCGGAAAGCCCACGATGCTCGAAGCCGTCGCGGGCGCGCAGCGCCTCGCCTTCACGCTGCTTCGCGACGTAAGCGGCGACGCCGAGCTCTATCTCAGTGAGATCGACAGCAGCAACAAGCGCTTCACCGTGAGCTTTGACTATGCGGTCGGCGGTACGCCGCTGCGCTTTTCCGACGGCAGCCACGCCGCCACGGTCACGATCGAAGACCAGACCATCACGGAATTTTCCCTCCACTGCCGCAGCTATACGCTCAGCGATTCGCCCGCACTGCTGCTGCCCATCCGGCAGGCCGCGGCCATCGCGGACAGCCAATATTTGAGCGCCGAGCTGCACGTCTGCTACGACGAGCACGGCGCGGACACCGTCGGCGTCGGCTGGTTTGCCGACTGATCTTTCCGGAAAGGACGCCCGAACATGAAAACCTCGCGGCTCAAAAATATCGTCATCGTCATTTTGCTGCTCGTCAACGCGTTTCTGCTCTTCCTGCTACTCAGCCGCCGCGCCGGGGAGCGCGACTCGAACGAGCGCCGCGTCGAGCAACTCTGCACGCTTTTTGAAAAAAACGGCGTCGCCCTTGACCGCGCGCTGCTGCCCGATGAGGAAACGCACCTCTCCCTCTCGCTTGAGCGCGACGCCGCACGCGAAGAGGCTTTCGCCTCCGCCCTGCTCGGCACTGCCGAGAGCAGCAATTCCGGCGGCGGTGTGAGCCGCTTCACCGGCGAATACGGCTCGTGTTCCATCCGCTCCGGCGGCACGGCCGACGCGCTTCTCTCCCGACCGGTCGACGATCCCGAGAGCTTTAGCAAACAGCTTTTCAAAACGTTTGGCTACACTTTTCTCACCTCCCAGCTCACGGATGGCAGCGGCAGCGTCACGGGCATGCGCAGCGAAAAAGGCCAGCTCATCTTTAACGCCTCGCTGACGCTCACGTTTTCTGACAGCTCGCTCACCGGCGTTTCCGGTACCTTTCTGCCCGCGCTCGACGAGGGCCGCCGCACAGACGGCCTCGACGCGGTCGACGCGCTTGTGCATTTTCTGGACTATTGCAGCGCTTCGGGCGTCGTATGTACCGAGGTCCGAGCGCTGGACGAAGGGTATCTTCTCCAGACGTCGTCTGCCTCGCCGCTTCGGCTGCAAGGCGTGTGGCGCATCTCCACGGATGTCAGCAGTTATTATGTGAACTGCAAGACCGGCGAGATCACACGAGAATGAAATTTTTCTTGCAGCATTTCTAATTTCTTACTGTGCAGCATTGCTTTTTCTGTTTTTTTTGGTATACTGTTGATGTATTATGTGAATACCATGAGCAGGCGGTTTTCCCCTGCTGTTTTTACGATAACGAAAAGAAGTCTCACCGTCTCTTATTAAGGAGTTACTATGACGAAATACATCGTGCAGGGCGGTCATCCGCTCTTTGGTGAAGTGCGCATCAGCGGCGCAAAGAACGCCGCGGTCGCCATCATTCCCGCCGCCCTTCTGGTCGACGGCGTCTGCCGCATCGAAAATATTCCCCAGATCTCCGACGTGACCGCGCTGCTCAAAATTTTAGAGCAGCTCGGCGCGAATGTCCGTTTCCTCAACCGCAGCGATGTTGAGATCGACTGCCGCCATATTGCCACTACGCAGGTCTCGCAGGAGCTCGCGCACAAGATCCGCGCCTCCTACTACCTCATCGGCGCGCTGCTCGGCCGCTTCGGCGAGGCCGAGGTCTCGATGCCCGGCGGCTGCAACTTCGGCGGCGTGCGTCCCATCGACCAGCATGTCAAGGGCTTCGCCGCCATGGGCGCCGAGGTGCGCGAGGGCGACTTCATCTGCGCCAAGGCAAGCGGCGACCGCATGAAGGGCGCGAACGTCTACCTCGACGTGGTCTCCGTCGGTGCGACGATGAACATTATGATGGCCGCGGCGCTCGCCGACGGCACCACCGTCATCGAAAACGCTGCCAAGGAGCCGCATATCGTCGACCTTGCCAACTTCTTAAACTCCATGGGCGCGAACATCAAGGGCGCCGGCACCGACACCATCCGCATTTTCGGCGTGGACAAGCTCCACGGCGGCACGTATGCCATTATCCCCGACCAGATCGAGGCGGGCACCTACATGGCGGCTGTCGCCGCCTGCGGCGGACAAGTCCTCGTGCGCGGCATCATCCCCAAGCACATGGACTGCATCACCGCCAAGCTCCAGGAGATGGGCGTGCAGGTCGAGGAGCAGGACGACACGCTGCTCGTGCGCCGCTCGGGCAAGCTTCGCCGCACCAACGTCAAGACGCTGCCCTATCCCGGCTTCCCGACCGATATGCAGCCACAGATCACCGTTGCCCTCTGCCTTGCCGAGGGGACGAGCATGGTCACCGAGGGCGTGTGGGACAACCGTTACCGTTACGTCGGCGAACTGACGCGCATGGGCGCGCAGATCCGCGTCGAGGGCCGCAGCGCCGTCATCGAAGGCGTCGACCACCTGACCGCTGCGAGCGTGCAGGCCTACGATCTCCGCGCGGGCGCCGCCATGGTCATCGCCGCGCTGGCCGCTGAGGGCACAAGCGAGATCTCGAACGTCCACTATATCGAGCGCGGTTATGAGAATATCATCGGCAAGCTCCGCAACCTCGGTGCGCAGATCGACAGCGTCGAGTGCGACGAGACCGTTGAGACCCGCCAGATCGGCTGATTCAATCAAAAAAGCGCCTTGCCGCGGCAAGGCGCTTTTCTTTTGGAAAGGATATTATGTATACCGATATCTACACCGCTTCCCTGCCGCCGGAGCTCCTCGCCATGGCCGAAACGCCCGTGATGCAGCGGCTTTTGCGCGTCGGCATGCACTGCGGCTGCGAATACACGGCCTATCCCATCTACCGCGACGCCGTTGCGCCGTATTCGCGCTATACGCATTCGCTCGGCACAGCGGCCATCGTCTGGCACTTCACGCATGACTTGAAGCAATCTGTCGCGGGACTACTGCACGACATTGCGACGCCCGCGTTCGCCCATGTGGTCGACTTTCTGAACGGTGACCACATGCGGCAGGAATCGACCGAAAGCCGCACACGCATGATGATCGCCTCGTCGCCGGAACTCATGGCGCTGCTCGATAAAAGCGGCCTGACGCTCGACGATGTGGACGACTACCACCGCTATCCCATCGCCGACAACGATTCGCCCCGCCTCTCCGCCGACCGACTCGAATATACGCTCGGCAACGCGCATCTTGTCTTCCACTGTCCAAAAGCAGAGCTGAAACGCATTTTTGACGACATCTTTGTCGGTCAAAATGAGGACAGCGAAGATGGGCTCTGTTTTGCGCACGCGGAGATTGCCGACATCTTTACCCAGCTCTCGCTGCGGCAGTCGGAGTGGTTCGTCTCCGATGAGGACCGCTTCAGCATGCAGGCATTGGCCGATCTCCTGCGTGAGGCACGGCAGCGCAATGTGTTGACGGTGGATGATCTCTACCTCGACGAACCTCATGTCATCGCCCTGCTCCGCTCTGATCCGGTCCTCGCCGCGCGTTGGCAGGATTATCGCCGCATAATCGGTACGCGGTCCAGCGCGCAAAAGCCGGAGGGTACTTACGCCGTCAAGATCGCCGCCAAAAAGCGCAGCATCGACCCACTGGTGCAGACGAGCGACGGCCTTCGGCGCTTCACCACAGTCAATGCGGACTATGCATCAAAGCTCGCCGCCTTCCGCTCGGATGACTTCGACCGCTGGGTCTGGGCCAAATATGAATAAAGGAAGTGCGAAGCCGCTGGCTTCGCACTTCCTTTGCACTTTCGATAATAGAAAAGCAGCAGGCCTTTGCGGCCTGCTGCTTTTTGAAGTCTTTGGATGACCCTCAGTGGATCAATTAGGCCTCGGTCTCGATGACGACGCCGGAACCAACGGTACGGCCGCCTTCACGGATAGCGAAGCGGAGACCCTTCTCGATAGCGATCGGGGTGATCAGCTCGACCTTCATGTCGACGTTATCGCCGGGCATGCACATCTCGGTGCCCTCGGGCAGGGTGATGACGCCGGTGACGTCGGTGGTACGGAAGTAGAACTGAGGACGATAGTTGTTGAAGAACGGGGTGTGACGGCCGCCCTCGTCCTTGTTCAGGACGTAAACCTGACCAACAAACTTGGTGAGGGGGTGAATGGAACCGGGCTTGGACAGAACCTGGCCGCGCTCGATCTCGTTCTTGGCAACACCACGGAGCAGGGTACCGATGTTATCACCAGCCTCGGCGTAGTCGAGCAGCTTGTGGAACATTTCGATACCGGTGACGACGGTCTTGCGACGCTCGTCGGTCAGACCGATGATCTCGACTTCCTCGCCGAGCTTCAGCTGGCCACGCTCAACACGGCCGGTGGCGACGGTACCACGACCGGAGATCGTGAAGACGTCCTCAACGGGCATCAGGAACGGCTGGTCGGCCTTACGGTCGGGCGTGGGGATCCAGGTATCGACAGCGTCCATGAGCTCGTGCATGCACTTGTACTCGGGAGCGTCGAGGTCCTTGGACTCGGAGATCAGGGCGTTCAGAGCGCTGCCGCGGATGATCGGGGTCTCGTCGCCGGGGAAGCTGTAGAAGTCGAGCATCTCGCGGACTTCCATCTCGACGAGCTCGAGCAGCTCCTCATCGTCGACCTGGTCGCACTTGTTCAGGAAAACGAGAACGGAAGGAACGTTAACCTGACGGGCCAGAAGCAGATGCTCCTTGGTCTGAGCCATGGGGCCGTCGGAAGCAGCGATGACCAGGATCGCGCCGTCCATCTGAGCAGCGCCGGTGATCATGTTCTTGATATAGTCGGCGTGGCCCGGGCAGTCGACGTGGGCATAGTGACGACCCTGGATCTCACCATCCTCGCCGGTCTTGTAGTTGTGGCCCTGACGGTCGAAGGTCTGGTACTCAACGTGAGCGGTGTTGATGGTGATACCACGCTCGCGCTCTTCCGGAGCCTTATCGATGGAGCTGTAATCGGTGTAGTCAGCACCGCCCTGGAGGGCGAGGAACTTGGTGATCGCAGCGGTCAGGGTGGTCTTACCATGGTCGATATGACCGATGGTACCAATGTTTACGTGGGGCTTGGTACGCTCGAATTTCTGCTTAGCCATTAGAGTGATCCTCCTATGAATAAATTTCGTTGTTTACCGGTGTCGTTTACATACACCAGTATTTTACCGTAAAACGCGGTATTTTGCAATACCTTTTTATCAGGCGCGGTTCGTGCGCTGGTTGATGATCTTCTCCTGAATGTTCTTCGGGATCTCGATATAATGTGCGGGCTCCATCGTGTACTGGCCGCGGCCCTGCGTGCAGGAGCGGAGGTCAGTCGCGTAGCCGAACATCTCAGCCAGAGGAACGAAAGCGTCGATCTGCTGCGCGCCGCTGCGGGCCTCGAAGCCCTGGATCTGACCACGGCGGGAGTTGAGGTCGCCGATCACGTCGCCCATGTACTCGTCGGGGACGATGACGCAGACCTTCATGATCGGCTCGAGCAGCGTCGGGCCGGCCTTCTGGCAGGCCTCCTTGAAGGCCATGGAGCCGGCGATCTTGAACGCCATTTCAGAGGAGTCGACCTCGTGATAAGAACCATCGTACAGCGTGACCTTGACATCGACGACCGGGTAACCGGCGAGAACACCGGAGAGCATGGCGCCCTGAATACCGGCATCGATCGCGGGAACGTATTCCTTGGGGATCGCGCCGCCGACGAGGGCGTTGACAAACTCGTAACCCTTGCCGGACTCGTTGGGCTCGACATGGATCTTGACGTGACCGTACTGACCCTTACCACCGCTCTGACGGGCGTACTTGGTATCCTGATCGACAGCCTTGGTGATGGTCTCCTTGTAGGCGACCTGGGGAGCACCGACGTTCGCCTCGACCTTATACTCACGGAGCAGGCGGTCGACAATGATCTCCAGATGGAGCTCGCCCATACCGGCGATGATGGTCTGACCCGTCTCTTCGTCGGTGTAGGTGCGGAACGTGGGGTCTTCCTCGGCCAGCTTCATCAGCGCAACGCCCATCTTCTCCTGACCGGCCTTGGTCTTGGGCTCGATGGCGACGCGGATCACGGGCTCGGGGAATTCCATGGACTCCAGAATGATCGGAGCCTTTTCATCGCAGAGCGTATCACCGGTGGTGGTATTCTTGAGGCCGATGACGGCGCAGATGTCGCCGGCGTAGCAGCACTCGATATCCTCGCGGTGGTTGGCGTGCATCTGCAGGATGCGGCCGATGCGCTCTCTCTGATGCTTGGTGGAGTTGAGAACGGCGGTACCGGTATTCAGAATACCGGAGTACACGCGAACGAAGGACAGTCGGCCGACGAACGGGTCGGTCGCGATCTTGAACGCAAGACCGGAGAACGGAGCGTTATCGTCCGCGTGACGGACATCTTCCTCACCGGTATCGGGGTTCACACCGTCGATCGCGGGGATATCCACGGGGGACGGCATGTAGTCGACGATCGCGTCCAGCAGCTTCTGAACGCCCTTGTTCTTGTAAGAGGTACCGCAGGTGACAGGAACCATCTTATTGTCGATGGTGGCCTGACGGATGGTCTTGCGGATGAGGTCCTGAGGAACGGGCTTCTCTTCGAGCGCCAGCTCCATGATCTCGTCGTTCAGGTCGGCGCAAGCGTCAACGAGCTTGGTGCGATACTCCTGAGCGAGCTCGAGCATGTCCTCGGGGATCTCCTCGACGCGCATGTCCTTGCCGAGCTCGTCGTAGTAGATATCAGCGTCCATCTCCACCAGGTCGATGATGCCCTTGAAGGTATCTTCAGAGCCGATCGGCAGCTGGATGGGGACAGCGTTGCACTTGAGACGGTCGTGGATCATGTGCAGAACGTTGTAGAAGTCCGCGCCCATGATATCCATCTTGTTGACGTAGATCATGCGGGGGACCTTGTAGTTATCGGCCTGACGCCACACAGTCTCAGACTGGGGCTCAACGCCGCCCTTGGCGCAGAGAACGGTCACAGAGCCGTCCAGAACGCGCAGGGAGCGCTCGACCTCAACGGTGAAGTCGACGTGGCCCGGGGTGTCGATGATGTTCAAGCGGGTCTGCGGGAACTGATTCTTGCTGCCCTTCCAGTAGCAGGTGGTGGCAGCGGAGGTGATGGTGATACCACGCTCCTGTTCCTGAGCCATCCAGTCCATCGTGGCGGTACCGTCGTGGGTCTCGCCGATCTTGTAGTTGACGCCGGTGTAGTACAGAATACGCTCGGTAGTCGTGGTCTTGCCAGCGTCGATATGGGCCATGATGCCGATATTTCTGGTGTTTTCCAGAGAGACTTTTCTTGCCATAATTCTCTCGTTCCTCCGTTACCAGCGGAAGTGGGCGAATGCCTTGTTGGATTCGGCCATCTTGTGGGTATCTTCGCGTTTCTTCACGGCGCTGCCGCTGTTGTTGGCAGCATCCATGATCTCGCCAGCCAGGCGCTCGGCCATGGTGCGCTCACCACGGGCACGGGCATAGGCCGTCAGCCAACGCAGACCGAGGGTCTGACGACGGGCGGGACGGACCTCCATCGGCACCTGATAGGTGGCACCGCCGACGCGGCGGGACTTGGTCTCCAGGCTGGGCATGATATTCTCCATGGCCTGGTTGAAAACATCGAGAGGCTCGTTGCCGGTCTTGTCCTTGATCATGTCGAACGCGCTGTAGACGACCTTCTGGGCGACGCCCTTCTTGCCGTCGAGCATCACGCTGTTGACGAGCTTGGTCACCAGGACGCTGTTGTACATAGGATCGGGCAGAACTTCTCTCTTGGGAACATTACCTCTTCTGGGCACTTTGCTTCCCTCCTTCATAATAATATGATTTCATAGGTACTCAGCAGCATGCGAGGGCTGCTGTACGCCCTGCCAAAGAGGTATATAAATATAGTACCTTTTCGGCAAAGCTCTTTTTAATGCTTTTGGTCGATCGCTTATTTCTGCTTGGGACGCTTGGCACCGTACTTGGAACGAGCCTGCATACGGCCCTGAACACCCTGGGTATCCAGCGTACCACGGATGATGTGGTAACGGACGCCGGGCAGGTCCTTGACACGGCCGCCGCGGATCATGACCACAGAGTGCTCCTGCAGAGAATGACCGACGCCGGGGATGTAAGCGGTGACCTCATAGCCATTGGTGAGGCGGACACGGGCGATCTTACGAAGAGCGGAGTTCGGCTTCTTCGGGGTCGCAGTACGAACTGCGGTGCAAACGCCACGCTTCTGGGGAGAGGCGAGGTCGGTCTCCTTGTTCTTCAGCGTGTTAAGACCATACTGCAGAGCCGGGGAGTTGGACTTGTAAGTCGACTGCTGTCTGCCCTTGCGAACCAACTGGTTAAAAGTAGGCATTCTTGTTTCTCCTTTCCTGAAATGATGTGATATATATTTTTTACAGGATATCGGTAAAATATCCCGAAAAAACCTTAATTTCTCAGAACGGCGATCACCGCCGCACCAACGGCGATGCCCGCGCTGTGGCCAAGCTGCGCCATCGTGGCGCGATCGTCGATCTCGATGTTCTCTTCGCGTGCGAGCGCTTCGATCGGCGCAAGCACGGCTGGGTCTGCATCGCAGGCGATATACAGCTTTTCCGCGCGGTGTTCCCGCAGTGCACGCATCGTCTGCTTGATGCCCGCTACCTTGTGGCAAGTGGACAGATCCGGCGTCACGGCAGGTCCCTCCTGACGGTATGACAAATTCCGTGGGACATACCCACGCAAGTTGAAATTATACCATGAGGCACACAAGCCGTCAAGCGTTTTTTATGGCTGTCTACACAAAATAATCGCTGAAACGACGGGCTTTTCCCGAATTTTTTTGTGCGTTCCGCGCCGGCGCGTCAAACTTTTGAAAAGAGGCTGTCAAGCTCTCCCTTTTTCCGCCAAAATGGCAAAAAAGAGACGCGGAATTTTCCGCGTCTCTTTTTACCTATTCAATACGTGAGGTCTTAACTCACACTTCGACGGCATTCGTGATGATGCGCGGCTCGTGCGGCTCTTCCTCGGGCTTCTCAGGCTCGGGAACGATCTCCTCGGCAAAGTCACGGTAGGCGTTCAGGCCTGCACCGGCGGGGATGAGCTTACCGATGATGACATTCTCCTTCAGACCAACAAGGTGGTCGACCTTACCCTTGATGGCGGCTTCAGTCAGGACCTTTGTGGTCTCCTGGAAGGACGCGGCGGACATCCAGCTGTCGGTCGCAAGAGAGGCCTTCGTGATACCCATGAGCAGCTGCGTGGCAATGGCTTCCTGCAGCGGCTCGCCGGTCTCGGCGTTGACCTCGCCCGCGGCATTGCGCGCGCGGATCTCCTCGTTGGCATCCTCATACTCAAGCAGATCGACCATGGAGCCGGAGAGCAGGTTCGTATCGCCGGACTCCTCGACGCGCACCTTGCGCATCATCTGGCGGACGATGACCTCGATATGCTTATCGTTGATGTCAACGCCCTGCTGACGGTAAACCTTCAAAACTTCCTGAATGAGGTAGTCATGAACGGCGGACGTGCCGCGGATACGCAGGATATCGTGCGGGGACAGCGCGCCGTCCTGCAGCTGCGTGCCCTTGGCGATGACGTCGCCGTCGTTCACGCGCAGGCCGGTGTGCGGCACCGAGTAGATGCGGTTGTCGCCGTCGTCCGCGGTGACGATGATGTTGAGCAGGCTGCCCTTGGTCGCCTCTTCGAAGCGGACCTTACCGCCGATCTCGGCGAGGGTCGCCATCTTCTTGGGACGGCGCGCCTCAAACAGTTCCTCGACTCGCGGAAGACCCTGGGTGATATCGCCGCCCGCGACGCCGCCGGTGTGGAAGGTTCGCATCGTCAGCTGCGTACCGGGCTCGCCGATGGACTGGGCCGCGATGATACCGACCGCCTCGCCGGGGCCGACGGGCTTGCTCGTGGCAAGGTTCATGCCGTAGCACTTCGCGCAAACGCCGCTGTGGGCCTTGCACGTAAGCACCGTGCGGATCTCGACGGAGTGGATATCGAACTTCTCCATGAGGTCGGCATCCTCGGGGGTCATCATGTGATCCTTGGAAATGAGGACCTCGTCCGTGCCGGGCTTCATCACGTCGTGGACCGGATAGCGGCCGTTGACGCGCTCGGAGAACTTTTCGATGACCTGGCCGTTCTCGCTGATCTCGCTGATCGTGATGCCGCGGGTCGCGCCGCAGTCGTCGGAGCGGATGATGACATCCTGGCAGACGTCGACCATTCGGCGGGTCAGGTAACCGGAGTCTGCCGTACGAAGAGCCGTATCGGCAAGGCCCTTACGGGCGCCTCGGGAGGAGGTGAAGTATTCAAGGACGGACAGACCTTCGCGGAAGTTTGCCTTGACCGGAATTTCGATCGTCTTACCGGCGGTGTTGGCCATCAGGCCGCGCATACCGGTCAGCTGACGGATCTGCTTCATCGAACCACGGGCACCGGAGTCCGCCATCATGAAGATGGGGTTGTAGCGGTCCATGTTCTTCTGCAGGGCGTCGGTGACGTCCGCGGTGGTCTTTTCCCACTCCTTGACGACGGCGCGGTAGCGCTCATCCTCGGTCATGAAGCCCATCTTGAACTGGTCTTCAATGTCGACGACGCGCTGCTCGGTCTCGGCAATGAGGGTGTACTTTGCCGGCGGAATGGTCATATCCGCAACGGAGATACTGATGGCCGCACGGGTGGAGAACTTGTAGCCCGTGGCCTTGATGTTATCGAGCACTTCGGCCGCGATGGTGAAGTTGTGCAGCTTGATCGTGCGGTCGACGATCTTGCCGAGCAGCTTCTTGCCGCAGACCTCGGTGATCTCGTAGTCGAAGTAGTTTTCGGTCGGCTCGCCGTTTTCATCCACGCGCCCCACAAAGCCAAGGTCCTGCGGAATGTTGCGGTTGAAGATGATGCGGCCGATGGTAACGCGCACGACCTTGCTGCCCATGGTGCCGTCCGGCATCTGCTTGACCGTGCGGACAAGGATGGGCTGGTGGATACCGATGAGGTGGTCGTTGTAGGCGAGCATGGCCTCGTCCTCGTCGCGGTAAACGTGCAGATTCACGCTGGCCTTCTCTTCGTCGGTCAGCTCGTCGTAGCGCTTGCCGGCAAGGGCAAAGTCAATGTCCTGCGGCCAGAACTCGTCGTTATCCATCTGGGAAACGCCGTTTTCAAAGCGCTCGAACGTGAGGTAGTAGGAACCCAAAACCATATCCTGCGTCGGCACCGTGACAGGGCCGCCGTCCTGAGGACGCAGCAGGTTGTTGGCAGAGAGCATCAGGATACGGGCCTCGGCCTGCGCCTCGGCAGACAGGGGCACGTGAATAGCCATCTGGTCGCCGTCGAAGTCCGCGTTGAATGCCGTGCAGTTCAGCGGGTGGAGCTTGAGGGCGCGGCCCTCGACCAGCACCGGCTCGAACGCCTGAATACCGAGACGGTGGAGCGTCGGCGCGCGGTTGAGCATGACGGGGTGATCCTTGATGACGACGTCGAGCGCGTCCCAGACCTCGGTGCGGCCCTTATCGACCATCTTCTTGGCGGACTTGATGTTGTTGGCGGCGCCGTCCTCGACGAGCTTCTTCATAATGAAGGGGCGGAACAGCTCGAGTGCCATTTCCTTCGGCACACCGCACTGGTAGATCTTCAGCTCAGGGCCGACGCAGATAACGCTACGGCCGGAGTAGTCGACACGCTTGCCGAGCAGGTTCTGACGGAAGCGGCCCTGCTTACCCTTGAGCATGTCGGAAAGGGACTTGAGTGCGCGGTTGTTCGCACCGGTGACGGCGCGGCCGCGGCGGCCGTTGTCGATCAGCGCGTCGACCGCTTCCTGCAGCATGCGCTTCTCGTTGCGCACGATGATGTCGGGCGCGTTGAGCTGAATGAGGCGCTTTAAGCGGTTGTTGCGGTTGATGACGCGGCGGTAGAGGTCGTTTAAGTCGGAGGTCGCGAAGCGGCCGCCGTCGAGCTGGACCATCGGGCGGATCTCGGGCGGGATGACGGGCAGCACGTCGATGATCATCCACTCGGGCTTGTTGCCGGAGATGCGGAACGCATCCACGACCTCAAGGCGCTTGACGATACGGGCCTTCTTCTGGCCGCTCGCGCTCTTGAGTTCGGCGTGGAGCTGCTCGGACAAGGATTCGAGGTCGATCTGCTGGAGGAGCTTCTTGACGGCCTCGGCGCCCATACCGGCGTCAAAATCGTCCTCATACTTCTCGCGCATATCGCGGTATTCCTTCTCCGAGAGGATCTGGTTGCGCATCAGCGGGGTCTCACCGGGATCGGTGACGATATAGGCGGCGAAATACAGCACCTTTTCCAGGATGCGGGGGCTGATGTCGAGCAGCAGGCCCATGCGGGAGGGAATACCCTTGAAATACCAGATGTGGGAAACGGGCGTGGCGAGCTCGATGTGGCCCATGCGCTCGCGGCGGACCTTGGCGCGCGTGACTTCCACGCCGCAGCGGTCGCAGATCTTGCCCTTGTAGCGGATCTTCTTATACTTGCCGCAGTGGCACTCCCAGTCCTTCGTGGGGCCAAAGATGCGCTCGCAGAACAGGCCGTCGCGCTCGGGCTTGAGGGTGCGGTAGTTGATGGTCTCGGGCTTTTTGACCTCGCCGTAAGACCATTCACGGATCATCTCCGGAGAAGCGATTCCGATTTTAATGGCGTCAAACGTTGCGTAACTCATTTTCTATATGCTCCTCCTTTTCTCAGTCTTCCTGATCGCCGCCGGCAAAGTCGGCGTTGACTTCATCATCAGCGACATATTCAAAGCCCGCGTCCTCGAGCTCGGCTTCATCGGCGAAGGGGTTGCTGCGGTGGCGCTCATCCTCGGCGTCCATGCGGGCGAGGTTGAACGTATCCATCGCGTCTTCGTCCTCCTTGAGCTCGATCTGGTTGCCGTCGCGGTCGAGGACCTGAACATCGAGGCACAGGGCCTGGAGCTCCTTGACAAGGACCTTGAACGACTCGGGCACGCCCGGCTGTGGAACGTTGTGTCCCTTGACGATGGACTCGTAGGTGCGCACACGGCCGGTCACGTCGTCGGACTTGACCGTCAGGATCTCCTGCAGGGTGTAGGCCGCGCCGTAGGCCTCGAGCGCCCAGACTTCCATTTCGCCGAAGCGCTGGCCGCCGAACTGCGCCTTGCCGCCGAGCGGCTGCTGCGTGACAAGGGAGTACGGGCCGGTGGAACGGGCGTGGATCTTATCGTCGACCAGGTGGTGCAGCTTGAGGAAGTACACGTAACCGACGGTGACCTTGTTGTCGAAGCGCTCGCCGGTGCGGCCGTCGTACAGCCAGCTCTTGCCCTCGGGGTCGAGACCGGCCTTGATGAGCTCCTCGCGGATATCCTCATAGCTCGCGCCGTCGAAGATCGGCGTTGCGACCTTGTAGCCAAGTGTCTTGGCCGCGTAGCCCAAATGGACTTCGAGCACCTGACCGATGTTCATACGGGACGGAACGCCCAGCGGGTTCAGCACGATATCAAGCGGCGTACCGTCGGGCATGAAGGGCATATCCTCCTGCGGCAGGATACGGGAGACAACGCCCTTGTTGCCGTGACGACCGGCCATCTTGTCGCCCGGCTGGATCTTGCGGCGCTGCGCGATGTAAACGCGCACGACCATGTTCACGCCGGGGCCGAGCTCGTCGCCCGCCTCGCGGGAGAAGACCTTGGCATCGACGACGATACCACTCTCGCCGTGGGGCACCTTAAGGGAGGTGTCGCGCACTTCGCGCGCCTTTTCGCCGAAGATGGCGCGCAGCAGGCGCTCTTCCGCGGTCAGGTCGGTCTCGCCCTTGGGCGTGACCTTACCGACGAGGATGTCGCCGGCGTGGACCTCCGCGCCGATGCGGATGATGCCGCGCTCGTCGAGATCTTTGAGCGCGTCTTCGCCGACGTTGGGGATGTCGCGGGTGATCTCTTCGGGGCCGAGCTTGGTGTCGCGTGCGTCAAGCTCGTACTCTTCGAGGTGGATGGAGGTGTAATAGTCCTCGCGGACAAGGCGCTCGTTCAGAAGAACGGCGTCTTCGTAGTTGTAGCCTTCCCAGGTCATGAAGCCGACGAGGATGTTGCGGCCCAGAGCGATCTCGCCCTGATCGGTCGCGGGGCCGTCGGCAAGGACGGTGGGATCTTCCCACACGCCGTTCTCGTTCAGGCGGCGGCCATGCACGCGCTCGCCGACGTCGACGATCGGATGCTGGTTGATGCACGTGCCGTGGTTGGAGCGCAGGAACTTCGTGAGCTTGTATTCCTTCGTCTCACCGTTGTCGTAGGCGACAGTGATGGCGCGCGCGTCCATCTTGGTGACGATGCCGTCGCCCTCGGCGAGGATGACGACCTCGGAGTCCATGCAGATCTTATGCTCCATACCGGTGCCGACGATCGGCGCCTCGGGGCGGAGCAGAGGAACGGCCTGGCGCTGCATGTTCGCGCCCATCAGGGCGCGGTTCGCGTCGTCGTTCGGCAGGAACGGGATCATCGCCGTCGCGATGGAGACCATCATACGCGGGGAGATATCGATATAGTCGACGCGGTCACGGTCGACCTCGACGATCTCGTCGCGGTGGCGGCAGGTGATACGCTGGTTGACGAGACAGCCGTTTTCATCGACAGGCTCGGCAGCCTGACCGACGATGTACTGGTCCTCGACGTCTGCGGTCATGTATTCGATCTCGTCGGTCACGCGGCAGGTCTCGTGGTCGACCTTGCGGAACGGCGCTTCGATAAAGCCGTACTCATTGATGCGGGCGTAGGTCGCGAGGTAGGAGATCAGGCCGATGTTCGGACCTTCCGGCGTCTCGATCGGGCACATACGGCCATAGTGGCTGTAGTGCACGTCTCGCACTTCCATGTTCGCGCGCTCGCGGGAAAGGCCGCCGGGGCCCAGAGCGGACAGACGGCGCTTGTGCGTCAGCTCGGCGAGCGGGTTCGTCTGGTCCATGAACTGGGACAGAGGGCTCGATCCGAAGAACTCCTTGATTGCCGCGGTGACGGGGCGGATGTTGATGAGGCTCTGCGGGGTGACGATGTCGAGATCCTGGATCGTCATGCGCTCGCGAATGACGCGCTCCATACGGGAAAAACCGATGCGGAACTGATTCTGCAGCAGCTCACCCACGCAGCGCAGACGGCGGTTGCCGAGGTGGTCGATATCGTCCTTATAGACGATGCCGTGCGCCAGCGCGTTCATGTAGTTGATGGAGGCGAGGATATCGTCGACCAGAATGTGCTTGGGGACGAGGCGGTCGGCGTTGTCGCGGATAGCTTCCTTGAGCTCCTCGCCGCTGTACTGCTCGAGCAGCTCCTTGAGCACGCTCTCGCGCACGCGCTCTTTGATGCCGCACTCGGCCACGGGGTCAAAGTCGACAAAGCGGTCAAGATCGACCATGTGGTTGGAGAACACGCGCATCGTACGGCCATCGACCTCGATGGTCACATCGTTGACGCCGATGGCATCCATCTCGCGCGCTTCCTCGTCGGTGACGATGTGGCCGGCGTCAAACATGATCTCGCCCGTGCGCGGGTCGGCGACGGGATAGACGAGCTTCTGCCCGCGGATACGCGCCCACAGGGAGAGCTTCTTGTTGTACTTGTAGCGGCCGACCATGGACAGGTCATAGCGGCGCGGGTCAAAGAAGAGGTTGTTGATGAGGGTCTCGCAGGCCTCGACCGTGGGCGGCTCGCCCGGGCGCAGCTTGCGGTAGATCTCGAGCATCGCCTCTTCATAGGTCTTGCAGGCGTCTTTTTCGAGCGTGACGGCCACGCGGTCGTCATCGCCGAACAGCTCGAGGATCTCGGCGTCGGTCTTGAAGCCGATGGCGCGCACCAGCTCGGTGATGGGGATCTTGCGGTTTTTGTCGATGCGCACCCAGAACATCTCATTGGCATCGGTCTCGTATTCGAGCCATGCGCCGCGGTACGGGATGACGGTGGACGTCAGCAGCGGGAGGTCGGTCTTGAGGTCGATCTCCTTGCCGTAGTAAATGCCGGGGGAACGGACGAGCTGGGAAACCACCACGCGCTCGGCGCCGTTGATGACGAACGTGCCGGACTCGGTCATGAGCGGGAAGTCGCCCATGAATATCTCCTGCTCCTTGATCTCGCCGGTCTCCTTGTTGTAGAGGCGCACACTCACCTTCAGGGGGGCGGCATACGTCGCGTCGCGCGCCTTGCACTCGAGCACGTCGTACTTGGGCGCTTCGTCCATCTTGTAGTCGATGAAGCTCAGCTCCAGGTTGCCGGCATAGTCGCTGATGGAGGCCACATCCGCAAATACCTCCCGCAGACCGGTATCCAGGAACCACTGATAGGACTTCTTCTGGATCTCCAGCAGGTTGGGCATCGCCATGACCTCTTCGTGCCTGGCAAAATTCTTACGCAGGGTTTTGCCGTAATACTTATCCTTGGCCATCTTCAATACTCACGCCTTTCTTGCTTTTATCTCAACTTAATTTGCTTACTGTTTTCAGGGCTTTTGCGGGGTGCGCGCCGGATTATTTGTGACACGCACGGGCTTGTTGCTTCTTTTATGGGCCTCCCGCTT
>OGJV01000404.1_pt1 | contig 25472 bp, 20 predicted proteins | sample 1572271 | NCBI WGS metagenome assembly OGJV01 (sample SAMEA2582107, study PRJEB24529) | metagenome | biome: Human gut stool | place: China | collected 2011
CTGGCTCCGAAGAATCTCAGGATAGGGTCGAGGAAGAGCAGACAGATGATGCTCAATCCGATACCGATGATGAGGTTCAGAGAAATCGTGTTACCCAGAATGTTCTGTGCTGTGGCATAATCCTTTTGTCCCAACTTCACGCTGATGGCTGTGGACGCTCCTATGCCAACGCCGGCTCCGAAAGCGGCGGTGAGGTTCATGAAGGGGAAGGTGATGGCGAGACCCGAGATGGCCATGGCTCCCACACCCTGACCGATGAAGACGCGGTCAACAATGTTGTAGAGTGAGGCGGCGGTCATCGCAATCATCGCTGGCAGGGCGTACTGAATGAGCAGCTTGCCCACAGGCTTCGTTCCTAATTCTAATGTCGCTTGTTTATTTTCCATTTATATCTGTTTTTGCCTCATAGACGATCGCCTTGCTTCTTTCAGAAAGCAACCACGTCGCCTACTTGTCTGCAAAATTACAAAAAATATCTGATACCTTATTATATATATAAGAAAAACTTGCATTTCCTGATAAAAACTTCCCTTTTCTTTTGGCATTCTCGTACAAAAACTGTACTTTTGCAGCTTAGTATAAACAATAACAATCTGATTTGTCAACAGCAGTCAGACGAGAAAATTTCAATATAACAATCGTACTACCGATCAATGATGAAAAGATATTTGATGCTTTATGCATTTATTCTGTCCACCTTGACATTGTTGGCTCACGATGACAAGGTAACTGGCATTCTGGAGACCGATATGGTGTCTTTCCCAGGTGGAAAATGCCAGATGTATCGTCTTTACCTCAAGGATAAAGACCTCGACCATACGCCTTTTTCGGTGAACCGCCCTTCGGAATTCCTCTCCCAGCGCTCCATCGACCGACGTAAGCGCCAGGGCATTCCTGTAGATCTGACCGACCTTCCTGTGGCTCCGACTTACGAAAAGCAGGTAGCTGAGGCTGGCATCGAGATTGTAGGGAAGAGCAAGTGGAACAATACGCTGCTCATCCGCATCCATAAGGACAAGGAGCTCCGCAAGCTGGAAGGGCTGGAATTTATCACCAAGATGAAGAAGGTGTTCCAGTCTCCTGATTCCGTAAGTCAGAGAATGCGATCGAATGTGCGCAATGGACTGAACGAGTGGAGTTCCGGCAATGGAGTGTATGGCGCAGCTGATGCCCAGCTGAAGTCGCTGAACGGCAAAAGGCTCCACGAAAGTGGCTATAGAGGCAGGGGGATGATGATAGCCGTATTCGACGGCGGATTCATGAATGTGGATAAGATTCCTGCCCTGCACAACATCAAGCTGGCGGGGGTGAAGGATTTCGTGGTTCCTGAATCCAAGAATATCTTCGGAGAGATGGAACATGGCACGATGGTGCTCTCTACGATGGCTGCCAATGCGCCCGATTTCTATGTGGGCGTGGCTCCTGAGGCGCAGTATCTGCTGATAAGATGCGAGGATGAGCGCACGGAGAGCCTTGCCGAGGAGGATTACTGGGCGAGTGCTGCCGAGTATGCTGACAGCTGTGGCGTGGACGTCATCAATTCTTCGCTCGGCTATCATGGCTTCGATGATTCCTCCATGAATCATCACTATTATGAGCAGGATGGCAAGACCGTCCTCATCTCCCGAACCGCATCGATGTGTGCTGACAAGGGAATTGTATGCGTGAACTCTGCCGGAAACGACGGTATGGGTTCCTGGAAGAAAATCAATTTCCCTGCCGATGCCAAGGATATCCTCACGGTGGGAAGCATCAACGAACATGGCGTGAATGCTGCCTTCAGTGCCGTAGGACCTACGGCGGATGGCAGAATCAAGCCTGATGTGATGGCCTTCGGAAGTCCTACCTGCGTGATTACGGGCAGGGGCAGCATCATCAATGATAATGGAACTTCGTTTTCCTCTCCGCTGGTAGCGGGTATGGTGGCTTGCCTCTGGCAGGCGCTGCCTGGCAAGACTGCCAAGCAGATCATCAAGCTCGTAAAACTGGCAGGCGATAACCAGCAGCATCCCGACAATGTCTTCGGATATGGTGTGCCGGATTTCTGGAAAGCCTATCAGACGGGGAAAGCGATTAAGTAAAGTAATGATAAAAAATCTATGTCCAATATGAAACGTTTAACTGTGACGCTCTTTGAACTCAATTCCATGGTGAGCGAAGTCATTTCGATGGCGCTGCCCGACAGCTATTGGGTGGAAGCGGAACTCTCTGAGGCTCGCGAGGGCTATGGCGGGCACTGCTATCTGGAACTCATCCAGAAGGATGAGCGGTCGAATACGCCGATAGCCAAGGCTCATGCCAACTGCTGGCGCAACCGCTGGATGCTCATCAAGCCTAATTTCGAGCGAGTGACGGGGCAGCGCATTCATGCTGGCATGAAGGTGCTGCTCAAGGTGCACGCCCAGTTCCATGAGAACTATGGTTTCTCTTGGATTGTAGATGACATCGACCCCAACTATACGATGGGCGATATGGCGCGCAAGCGGTTGGAAATCATCAATACGCTGAAGGCTGAGGGCGTCTTCGAGCTGCAGAAGGAGCTGGTGCTCCCGATGTTCTGCCAGCGCATCGCCGTGATTTCGAGTGCCACGGCAGCCGGCTATGGCGATTTCTGCAATCAGCTTGCCGATAATGATTATGGCTTGCAGTTCACCACCCGTCTCTTTCCTGCTACGATGCAGGGCGAGGGAGTGGAGCAGAGTATCATCGCTGCCCTGGACAGCATCAATGCCGAATATGAGGAGTTTGACTGTGTAGTCATCATCCGTGGCGGTGGTGCAACCAGCGACCTTTCCGGTTTCGACACCCTGGCGCTTGCCGAGAATGTGGCTAACTTCCCGCTGCCTATCATCACGGGTATAGGACATGAGAGGGATGAGAGTGTGCTCGATATGATTTCCTTCCAGCGGGTGAAGACGCCGACTGCCGCTGCCGCCTTCCTCATCAATCATCTCGCCGAGGTCTATGCCCGGGTGATGGATGCGCAGGAAACCATCGTACAGAACGTGAAGCACCGGTTGCAGGTGGAGAAGATGAGGCTTGAGAGATTGAGCAGCACCATCCCCGTGCAGTTCTCGCTGGTGAAGACGAAGCAGGGGGCATATCTCGACCGTCTGATGACTCGCATTACGTCGAATCTGCAGTCGAAGGTATCGAATGCGCAGCGCCGTTTAGAGATTCTCTCGCAGAATATCCAGCCGGTACTGGAGCGTAAGATGCTCAATGAGAACCATCGACTGCAGCTTCTACAGCAGCGCATCCTGGCGCAGGATCCGGATCTGCTGCTGAAGCGTGGCTACAGCATCACGCTGAAAGATGGCAAGAGTATCCGTTCTGCCTCGCAGCTGGAGGCTGGCGACATCATCGAAACGAGATTCGCCGAGGGTAATGTGAAGTCGGAAGTGAAATAATTCCCCACACGCCCTGAGGCAATAGGAATTTCCCATACGCCCTGAAAGGGCAGAAGCTTTAAAATATCCACTGTTAACTGTTAACTCTGTTAACTCCAAAAACAATAAAATTATGGCAAAAGAAGAAATGAAATACGAGCAAGCCGTAAGAGAGCTTGAGCAGATTGTAGAAAGAATGGAGAATGATGAACTGGATATTGATCAGCTCTCCGAGCAGTTGAAGCGTGCCAAAACCTTGGTAAAGCTCTGCAAGGACAAGCTCACCAAGACCGATGAGGAAATCAAAAAGCTCCTCAGCGAGGATTGATTCCTTCTGTTTCAGCCACCCCTGTTTCGGCGGATTTGCAATCCGCCGCCGCCAGTTACCTATTTCGGATTTGCAATCCGCTTCAAGGAACGGCGCAAGAACGAAAAAGTACCCATAAAATGGTAAAATAATGCCTGAAAACGGCAGAAATACGTAAAATAATAACGTTTCTACTAAATTTATCGCAAAATAGTTGCAGATTAATAGAATATTTTGTACTTTTGCATTCAAAATATTAGTAGAACATTAAAAATATAGATGTTATGAAAGACTTAGATTGGTCTAATTTGTCATTTGGCTATCGCCAGACTGACTACAATGTTCGCTGTTACTATCGCGACGGCAAATGGGGCGAAATAGAAGTTTGCTCTGATGAGTATTTGAAATTGCACATGGCTGCAACCTGTCTGCACTATGGTCAGGAGGCTTTCGAGGGTCTGAAGGCTTATCGTTGCCCAGACGGCAAGGTGCGCGTGTTCCGTATGGACGAGAATGCTGCCCGCCTGCAGAGCACATGCCGTGGTATCCTGATGCCAGAGGTGCCAACAGAGTTGTTCGAGGAGATGGTGAAGAAGGTGGTCCGCCTCAACCAGGAGTGGATTCCTACCTACGAGAGTGGTGCTACGCTCTATATCCGTCCTTTGCTCATCGGTACAAGTCCTCAGGTGGGTGTGCATCCTTCTAAGGAGTATTGCTTCTTGATTTTCGTAACCCCAGTGGGTCCATACTTCAAGGGTGGATTCTCTACCAACCCATACGTCATCATCCGTGATTTCGACCGCTCTGCTCCTCTCGGAACAGGTATCTATAAGGTAGGTGGTAACTATGCTGCTTCCCTCAGAGCCAACAATATCGCTCACGAGAAGGGTTATGCCTGCGAGTTCTATCTCGACGCCAAGGAGAAGAAATACATGGATGAGTGTGGTGCTGCCAACTTCTTCGGTATCAAGAACAATACATACGTTACTCCTAAGAGTTCATCCATCCTCCCATCTATCACCAACAAGAGCTTGATGCAGCTGGCTGAGGATCTCGGTATGAAGGTAGAGCGCCGTCAGATTCCTGAGGATGAGTTGGATACATTCGAGGAGGCTGGTGCTTGCGGTACTGCTGCCGTTATCAGCCCTATCAGCTACATTGATGACCTGGATACAGGCAAGCGCTACAACTTCGGTGAGAAGCCAGGTCCTGTCTCTAAGCATCTGTATGATACCCTCCGTGGCATTCAGTATGGTACTGTTGAGGACAAGCACGGTTGGACAACCGTAGTTATTGAGTAAAAACCAATAAGAGATAATATTAAGTTCAGAGCACTTTGAGGAGTTTTCGCTCCTTGGAGTGCTTTTTTTATGTTTTTCCCTTGGAGTTTCATAAAAATATCGTATCTTTGCCCACAGAAAATATAACTTCTTAAAAGAAAGGAAAGATTATGCAGACAACTATCAACATATCATTGGATGTACCTCAGTCTTATCAGTTGGATACATTGAAGCAGGAGCTGACAGAGTATGCTAAGAAATTAGTGGCTAAAGCTAAGCCTAAGGCAAAGGTTGCAAGAAGGCAATATGCTCATGATGCTTTATGCGGTATTATGAAGACTGATAAGTCGGATAAGGAATTAATAGAGGAGTATCTGAAAGAAAAATTTCAAATCTGACAACGATGAAAGTCTTTTTAGATACTAATATTTTTATCGAATATACCACGTGCCGTAAGCAATTCAGATGGGTACGTGATGTTTTTGATGCTATAGAAGATGAAATTATTTCTGCTGTGGCTTCTGTTGGAGGTATGTACACAAATGCATATCTTGTTACTCTTTATTTTAAAGAGCATGGTATTCATAGGCCTGAGCAGACAGAGAGAGTCAGACAGACGCTTTTAGCGTTTTTGCAGTTGGCTCCTACTGTAGATTGTTCAGCAGAAACAGTTCAAGAAGCTGTCAATGATGAGCGCTTTACCGACATAGAGGATAGCTTCCAGTATCACTGTGCCTTGCAGAATGATTGTGATGTCTTATTGACTATCAATATCAAAGATTACAAGAACGTATTGGGGCAGAGACCCGAAGTCTTGACTCCTGAGGAATTTGTAGAGAAGTATCTCAAATAATATCATAAACAAGAAGCCTCTCGGCATTGCTTTGCCGGGAGGCTTCTTCGGCTCTTACGGCTGGTGGGGGTTAACAGGGTTAACAGTTAACAGTCGATTTTTCGATAGTCCCCCTCGCGTACCTTATTATATAATAATATATATATACTTCTTTTATAGATATGGGGTGGGGACCATGCATTTTTCGGCTGTTAACTGTTAACCTGTTAACCCTGCCCATTTTTTCAAACCATCTCTATGCTTTTCGATAGAGAACTCATAGAGTTGGGGGATAAGAAACTATCACTTAGCTTCTTTAACACTTTCCGGGCTTCATAGATGGCAAGGATCGGTCATCTATTAAGCCTCCAGCTTGCCATCTATTAAGCCTCTTTTTAGTCGTATTTCCCTTTATCTCGTAACCGGGAATACGTAGTATTCTCTATCTACATCAAAATCAAGCACCCACTGGTCAACGATGATATTGTCGTCCAGCGCCTTGATTTCTACAGTATGATAGCCGTTGAGCAGGGTTACGTAGAAGCTCTTGAGCGCCTGTCCGCGCCAATGGTTCATCTTCCATTCCTTGGAGTTGTAATCCTCCTTCATCTGGCAGATTACCGGCTCTGCACCGTCGATGCTAACGCTTACCCGCATATTCTTCTCGTATGGCAGATAGCTCGGGATGGTGGCGAGGGTGAATCTCGCGTCTCCTATGCTGCTGCTTACGAATCTATATCTTAGGATGGCTCCCTTTGGCAGCTTCACGGCGTTGTTGCTGTGACCCAGCAATGGCTTCAGCTGGATCTTCTCGGCTGTCTCTCCCTTGGCTGTTGGCGCCTGGAAGGCATTGGTCCAGTCGTATGCATTCTTGGCGGTGATGTTCTTGGTGAATGTCACCAGCGGCTGGAGATCCTGATTTCTGTCGAAGGCATCCTGCATCAGAAGCTTGATATTCTTTGACGATAGCGTGCCTGGCAACTGTGGAGCCTGCATTTCTGCTCCATCTGTAGCGATGATGCTGCTCCATTTGCCCTTGCCCAGCTTCAGATAGTAGGCGTTGAGCTGCTTCAGGGTGTTGAAGGCGTTGAGGCTCACGGCAGCCGAAGCCTTGGCTTCATCATCATTCGGAAACAGACCCGGACGGGCGATGTCTCTGGCTTCCTGTGCCTCCAGCTCCTTTTCGGCGATGAGGGCAGCAGAGAAGATAGGATATTTCACGATTTCGAAGAAACCGTCTCGCTGATCGGCAGGAAGGGTTCTTTCCAGATTGGCAGTCTTGGTCTTCAGCAGGTCGTAGGCGTAGAGATAGCGCTCCAGCTCATTGCCGAATTCGCCCGAATGAAACTCTGTATCGCCGTATGGCATTGCCATGAAGGCTGGCTGTCGGATGCTGGTCAGGCGATAGTATTCCTCCATCAGAGGCTTGATTTTCTTGGCTGCCACGTTGCCGAAGAGACTGCCGAGCCAGTTCTGCAGGTAGCTGCTGATGCCTCCCTGCAGCGCCTCGCCGTTCCAGGCGAGATCTGAAATCATGGCAAGCTGCAGCGAAACCATCTTCGGATTGGTTACGTTGGCAATCCATGCACAGTCTTCATCATGATGCATCTCCGATCGATGGGATTTCTCCCGGTGCTCCGACTTGGTTTCCAGATAATCCCTGTTGTTCAGCATTTCGAGCACCAGGGCAGGGGAGACATTCTCCAGCTGCATCTGGTTGCCGGCACAGATCATCTTCACGTTCTCCAGGGTCTTCTTATGCTTTTTCTTGTGTTTCTTGCCAGTGATTTCCGTCACCTTGTAGTTTTCGGCAATGCAGATGTCGAAGCTATCTACCACCGCCTTGTTGTAGGCAGCCTCGTGCTTGCCGTCCACCTGCCAGAGGGTGTTGGCTCTCAGTCGCAGCATCAGGCGCGCCAGCTGACTGTAGTTCTTCTGATTCATCCACTTGCTTCCGTTGAGAGCAAGACCTCTGAATTCAATTCTCGGGATTTCTATCTTCTCCGTTCCCACCTGGGTAGAGAGATTCTGACGTGTCTGCGGCTTCAGGTCGTTCCATCCTGCCATAGGCGAAACGCCAGCCATGCGCGAGAGCTCCATGATGGCGTAGGCAGTGCCTCGGGCGTCGCTTCCTATCACGATGATCTTACCCTTTCGGGTTCCGATGTAGAAAGCATCCTTGGCTGTGATGAACTTGTGGAGCGGAGCGCCGAGCTTTTCTACGGCAGAAAACTCCTTGTTGGTGAGCTGGTTGAGCTGGTAAATCTGGATGTTGGCACTGGGTTTCTCCTTCGCCTCGTTGCCGGTTACAGCCTTCATGTCGTTGGAAAACATCCTGAGGGCAATCTTCACTACAGGCGAAGTGGTGGCGTTGATAGAGTAGCTTACCTTGCCCGAAGCATCCGCCCAGTTGATGCTGGTAGCTGCAGTCACATTCTCTTTCTTTTTACTCTTGCTGAAGGTTTCAGCGCCTGCCTGCTGTACGGAAAGACAAGCCAGAGAAAGGGCGAAACCTACTATGATTTTCTTATAATTCATTTTTATTCAGTTTTGTCGTTCTTGAAGGTGGAGGGGGAATCCGAAGTTCCTGATGTCGCTTCATCATCTTCTCCAATCTGCAAAGATACATAAAAGTGTTTAATAACTGAAATTATTTAGTTTTTATTTGCTTATTACATTATTTATTGTTACTTTTGCACCATACAAAAAAATAATTATGACATTATATCCAAAATTAATTGAAGAGGCTCTTGCTACCGTCATCTATCCCGGTACCAAGAAGAACCTTATAGAGAGTGAGATGCTGGCAGATACGCCTAGCATCAATGGTATGAAGGTGAAGGTGGTTCTGCTCTTCCCTAGAGATACCGATCCCTTCCTGAAGAGTACGGTGAAGGCGGCTGAGGCTGCCATCCATTATCATATCTCCAAGGAAGTAGAGGTGGAGATCGTTACTGAGTTCAAGTCGGCTCCTCGTCCTGAAGTAGGAAAAATGCTTCCTCAGGTGAAGAACGTCATCGCTGTGAGCTCTGGTAAGGGTGGAGTAGGTAAGAGTACGGTTTCTGCCAATCTCGCCATTGCGCTTGCCAAGTTGGGTTACAAGGTGGGCTTGCTCGATACAGATATTTTCGGTCCTTCTATGCCTAAGATGTTCGGTGTAGAGGAAGAACGTCCTTATTCTGTTCACAAGGATGGCAGAGATCTCATAGAACCTGTAGAGAAATATGGCGTGAAGCTCCTGAGTATCGGTTTCTTCGTAAGTCCTACTACGGCTACCTTGTGGCGTGGCGGTATGGCTTGCTCTGCCCTGAAACAGCTGATTGCCGATGCTGACTGGGGTGAGTTGGATTACTTCATCCTCGATACTCCTCCTGGCACCAGTGACATTCATCTTACCCTGCTCCAGACACTCGCCATCACGGGTGCGGTAATCGTAAGTACTCCTCAGCAGGTGGCGCTTGCCGATGCCAGAAAGGGTATTGACATGTATCAGAATGATAAGGTGAATGTGCCTATCCTCGGTCTTATCGAGAATATGGCTTACTTTACTCCTGCCGAGTTGCCGGCGAACAAGTATTATATCTTCGGTAAGGAGGGTTGCAAGAATCTCGCCAAGGAGATGAATGTGCCATTGCTTGCCCAGATTCCTATCGTTCAGAGCATCTGCGAGGGTGGTGATGATGGTGCGCCTGCTGCTACCAAGGTTGATTCTATTACCGGTCAGGCTTTCCTGAGTCTCGCCCAGAGTATCGTGACGGTAGTGAACCGCAGAAATGCCGAGAAGGCTCCAACCAAGATTGTCAGTACACACTAATAAATAACCTATTCGATAAGGTTATAAAATAAAAAAGCTAGGATTGTCCGCAAGCAGTCCTAGCTTTATTTTTATCTCAGGGGTTAACAGGTTAACAGTTAACAGCTGTTTTTTGTATGGTCAACCCCTACTTCTTGAATTCTAGCTCTTGATTCTTTAGCCTCCAGAAGCTATTGATTTTTAGCCTCCAGAAGCTCTTCTGCCTCATCCTCTTCTTCTGCAACTTCGGCAGTAAGATTCGCCTTGAGTCTTGCTGAGCGCAACTGCTGTCTGAAAACCAGGCAGGTGGCGAGGAAATATACGCCCGTCTGTATCCAGAGCGCTCTGAACTCCGGCAGAATATCGGCAAGAGATGCTCCCATGCTGCTGATTCTCAGAAATCCTCTGATACCGAAGGTAGATGGGAAAACCCACGCAAATCCCTGCCAGAAGGCTGGAATATTGCTCTGTGGCCACGAAATACCCGTCATGAAGAGCAATGGCACAGAGGTGAAAACCACCAGAAGCATCACGTTCTCACGGTATCTTACCAGGCATGATAGCATCAATCCGAAGAATACACACGACAGAATATAAGGCAGAAGGAAACCCAGAATGGTGGTCCAGGTTACCATACTTACGAAGCCGAAAAGTTTCGGAACAACCAGCGTCAGGTACATTCCCATCACGGCGTAAACCATGAAATAAACCATCGCCTTGCCGAATACAATTCGGAAAATGCCGCCATAATGCTCGCTTACCGGTATCAGTTCGCGATTTCTGTTCAGCTCTCTCGATGTTCCTGCTGCCATTCCGATGCCCAGCAGCATGGTTTGCTGCAGAATGAGTACCAGTACACCCGGAAGAATCGCATTACCATATCCCCCGGTGGTATTGAATATCGGAACTTCATCGAATTCCAGTGGATGGGCGGTTATTTCATCATCCCGATCCGTGAATCCTCCTCCCTTCGAAATCTGGATTCCCGAGTTGATCTGGCTTGCCACACCCTGTGCGGTCTGGAAAATCGCCTTATAGGTCAGCATCAGACTCATATCGCAATATACGCCCACATGCGCCTGTTCACCACGATTCAGCTTGGTGTCGAAATCGGCAGGAATATAGACGATTCCGTGCACCGCCTGCCTTTGCACCAGCTGCTTCGCCTCGTCGAGACTGTTGCAGTAATAGGTGGCCTTGACATCCGGAGAAGCATCGTAATCGCGGATAAACTCGCGGGAAGTATGGCTGTGGCTCAGGTCAACAATCGCCGTATCCACCTCTCTCACCACCTCGTTGTTGTAAATCCACGAGTAGAGCAGCGGATAGCCCAGCGGTACCAGGATGCAGAAAATGAGCACACCCTCATCGCGGAACACATTGCGCATTTCCGTCTTCCAGATGTAGCACATGTCCCAGATGCCATTGATAATCTTATATAATAAACTACTTTTCTTCATTATGGTAGGTATTTATATACTAACATTGCCTTCTTGATATTCCATACGGTGAGCATTGGCAGGGCACAGAAGAGTACCATCGCGCCCCAGTGGAGCACAGCATCGCTCATCGGGAAACCGTTGAAGATGTTCATCTGGTAAATCATATAATAGTGGCGCATAGGGTAGAGCTGTCCGATAGCCTGGATTGGCGAATCCATGGAGAAGAGTGGATAGGTGGCTCCGCAGATGGAGAAACTCACCACACCCCAAAGCGAACAGATACTCATCGACATGCGCAGGGAAGGCATCAGTCCGAAGGCAAAGATACCGAAGCACTGGCAGGACAATACGCTCAGAATGCCCAGCAGGATGATTGGCGCAGCACCTCCCGGATGCGGGAATCCCAATACATAATAGATGTAGAACTCGAAGAGCAGGAAGATGCTCAGGAAGATGAGCGTCTGAGGCAACATCTTACCTGCGATGGCGAGATAAGGATTGTTGTTCGCCATTCGCATCCAGTCTTTGGCTCTGTTGAACTTCAGTTCCGTTCCGATGGAATAAGGGGTGATCAGGAAGATGAACAGCATGATGAGTCCCGGCACCATTACGCTCGACAGATAATAGTTGTAGTTGGCGTAAGGGTTGCCTATCATGTGCAGGTCCACGGCGATAGGCTGCAGGAAGGTCATGATTTCATCGTTGGTCTTTCCCAGTGCCGACAGCTTCGCCATACCTGCTGCTGCTCCTCCCAGGGTGGAAATGGTCTTCAGATCCCGGAAGAGCAGGGAGCCTGCTGCCAGCGAAACGCTGCTGTAGTAGAAGGAAATCTTCGGCTGGCGGGAAGCCATCAGTCCTGCCTCTGTTCCGTTGGGAATCACCAGGAAGGCATAGATTTCGTTCTTCTGGATAGCATGTCTTGCCTCGGCTATGTTCTCATAGTGAGCCACCACCTTGGTGGTCTGGAAAGCGTCGAGCTTGTGCACCAGCTGGCGGGAGGTATGAGAATTGTCCTGGTCAACAATGCCCACAGGCATATCGGTAGGCACACCTCCCTGCATCAGGGTAGTGAAGAAAATCACCACCACGATGGGGAAGATGACCATGCAGAAGAGATAGATGGGATTCTTCCGCATGATGCCGCACTCTCTACGGGCAATATGATATAATTTCTTGAACATAGAAGTTATTTACTTTGAACATTGAACTTTGAATATTGAACTTTATGATTAGCCTTCCGGTTTAGAGATTGATGCAAAGATTGGTTCTTTAAGCATATCATAAAGTTCAATGTTCAAATCTCAAAGTTCAATGTTATTTAATGATGAGTGACATTCCCGGGCGCAATCCCTCAATCTTTGTGACAGGACGTGCCTTGACCTCGAAAGTCTTGCGGTCGTAGTCGCCATTATCCTTGGTTGCCTTCCAGGTAGCGTATGAGCCCTGATCTTTCAGGTAGTAAACCTTCATCTTGATTTCCTTGTTGAAGGCAGGAACGAAAGCGGTGAACTCATCGCCCTTGTTCAATCCCTGGAGATGGTCCTCGCGAACATTGAAGGTTCCCCACATATCGCTCATGATAGAGATGCTCATGATAGGAGAACCGAGACCCACCAGCTCGCCTACCTTTGGATAGACATTGCTGACCTCGCCTTCGCACTGGGCCACCTGAACAGTCTCCTTCAAGAGATTCTTCACTACATCTACAGCGCTCTTGGAAGCCTGTGTGTTGTTGGCAGCCATGCGCTTCTCCTGCTCGCGGGCACCATTCTTCGCCATCTCATACTGGCTCTTGGCTGCTGCCACCTGAGCCTCGGTAGCCTTGTAGGCAGCAAATGCTTCGTCGCGCTTCTGACCGCTGATCACGCCGTCGTTATAGAGGTTCTGCATGCGGTCGTAAGTCTTCTTGGCAATGGTTGCAGCAGCTTCTGCCTGCTGAACCAGCTGGAAGGCACCCTGAATCTGCTCCTTGCGTGCACCGGCATCGGTAAGATCCTTCATAGCTTCTGCTGCGGCATTGGTTGCCTGGAGCATCTGCTCCTGCGATTTCATCTCTGGAACTTCGAGGATAGCGAGGGTGTCGCCCACGTGGACGTAGTCGCCCTCCTTGACTCTCAGTTCTACGATGCGGCCTGGCAACTTGCAGGATACTCTGTATTCTGATACTTCTACCTCGCCCTGGATAGTGTCGTCCTTCTGCTCAAGCGTGAAGAAGCCGATGATTCCCACGAGTATGACAACTGCCGTAAAACCGATGACGGCAAGCAGTATATTGTTATGCTGTGATTTTTTAGACATGTTTTTTATCTGAATTTGAATTTTGAAAAATGTTATTTTTGTCGTTACTGTAGAATACCGAGCGCCTTGTTAAGCCCTACCTGTGTCAGCTTCACGTCGATTTCCGCATCGATCTTCTGGCTCTGTGCCTGCTGCCAGGCAGTCTGAGCTGCCATCACATCAGTTACCTCCATCACTCCTTCCTTGAATCCGAGGTTGGCGCATCTCAGGTTCTCGTTGGCGCTGTCAATGTTCTTGATGGCCATGTTGAGCTTCTTCTCAGCTTCCTTCACCTTGAACTGGCTCTGGGTAATCTGGAGATGGATCTTCTCGCGGGTATCGTCGAGGTTCATCTGGGCAATGTTGGTGGCAGCCTTGGATGCACGCACCTTATAGGCACCGTCAAACCAGTTCCATACCGGAACCTGCACGATGACACCAATATTCCATACGCCGGTAAACTTCTTCTGGAAACCATTGAACACATTTGGATTCGAAATGGTGTAGCCGCCGGTCAATGCCACATGAGGCAGATAGACGGCGCGAACCAGATTGGTGGCTTGCTTGGAAATATCGACCGTATTCTGGAGCATACGCAATTCCGGACGGGTATTCATCGCAGAATCAGAAGCGGCTACTCGCTGCTGCTCTGTATCCACAGGAGTTCCCGAAAGAGCCAGCGTCTCCTTGTCTTCATCGGCAAGAGTCACTTCCTGGTTCATCGGAATGCCGCAAAGTTGACAGAGAAGCATCTTGGAGAGCACCAGACCGTCTTCTGCCTGGGTAATCTTCATCTCCGCCTCGTTCACCTTTACATCTACCTTCAGACCATCTGCCTTGGTGGCTACGCCCTGCTGAATCATCTTGTGAACATCGTCGTTGAGCTTTTTCACCAGGTCTCTGTAGCTGGTGGCGAGCTTGTACTTCTGCTTCAGCGAAACGGCAAGCCAGTAAGCCTGGTCTATGCTGTAGAGGGTCTTCTGGGTCTGCATGTCGAGATCATTGTCTGCTATCTGCTCACCGATGTCTGCAATCTTGTTGGCAGCCAAGATGGCGCCGCCCATATAGATAGGCTGGCGGAGCATCACGCTACCAGCCCACATGTTGCGGGTGTCGGTGCGGAAAGCATCTACCACGCTCTGTCCGATGGCATTGCCCTGCTGCTGGATAACGCTTCCTTTCTCGTTGAGCAATCCTCCGATTTTCTGTGCCTGTTCAGGGGTGAGCATTCCCTTGCTTACCAAATCGGCCATCACGTCGTTGGCATTGCCGGTGCTTCCACCTACGATGTTGGAACCTAAATTGCTGAATGCTGACTTCTGACCATCATTGAGCAAAGAGATTTCCTTGCTGAACCATTCATATCCGCCCATGGCATCTACCTTTGGCAAATATTTCGTGCGCGCCGATTTCTTCAGGTTGGTTGCCACGTCCTTCTTGAGCTTAGAGGCATTGATCTGCTTGTTGTTGCGTAGCGCCATCGCACGACAACTGTCGAGGTTCAGAACCATCGTTTGAGCCTCGGCTGCAGTCATTGCTCCCATCAGCATGATAAGAGTTAATATTTTTTTCATTCCTTTACTATAAATATTATAATATCGGTGCAAATTTATGGAAATATTCGCAAACCACAAAGGATTTTTTATTATCAAATCTTTAAGAATCGAAAATTACCTTACATTATGGAAAAATGGAACATTCTTCTATTCAAATTCAACAACGATTTCTCCTTCCCAGTCGGGATTTACGGTGAATCCCAGGTTGCCTTTTCCGGAATCACCATCTTCTTTCTGGTCGGGGTCGGAGATAGTATGGTCTTTGATGCTGATATTGGTCAGGGTGATGTTGTTGCGTTTCACTGGGACGCCTTCCTTGGAATATTCCTTGATGCTCTGAGCATCTGCATCCAGGATGTTGATGGTCATTTTCAATCCCTTGTTCTCTTCGCGAGGGAAGGTATAGACCGAATAATCCCTTTTGCCTTCCTGAAGCTTGAAGCTTTCGGTCTGCCGGCTTTGTACGCATCCATAACCCGTTACGGCGTCAAGGGTGCTGCTGCCTCCCGTATAGTAAAACTTGATGCTGTGCGCCTCGGCGGGGATGGTGGCGTCGGTGATATGGACCTTAAACTGTGCCACGGCTCTATTCAGCAGGATGTAATCATCCGTATCTTCTCCATCTATCACATTGAAAGTGCCGTAATAGAAGAAGGTATCGGTCATCTTGTTCTTGTAGAATTTCACTTTCTCAGGGGAACTGATCGTACAGTTTCCGCTTCCGTTATGGCCGATGGCAACCATTCGGTATTTTCCCGCATCCAGATTAATCCCGATATCTTCGTAGCCATCTTCTGCTTTCAGATTCAGGGTCTTCACCTTTTCCTCTCCATCAAAAATGGCGATGGAGAGCCGGGAGCAGTAATCTTCTAGAGGCTTTCCCTCTACTTCCTCATCTTCTTCTCCGCTTCTTGTTCCCGTAGAATTGTTTTTTGCCACGGACGCATGGATGATTACGTTGGCGTTTGCGTCATGTGAATTGGTACCCGAATCATCGAGTGCAAACTTTTCGCATGAAGTAAGCGTAGCTACTAGCATCAGCAAGAGGGATGCCAGCCAGACATAGGTCTTCTTCTTCATATCACTAAGTTTTTGGTTTTCTTTCTATGCGTGGTGCAAGACGTTTTCTTGCGCATGAAAGTCGCAGCAAATATACGGTTTTTCTGCGAAAATGGCAAGGATATTATAAAAAAACTGCATTTTCTTGGCTAATTATCTGTTTTTTCGTATATTTGCACTCGTTTTTTCAGCGAGAAGAATCGTTTGTATCTATTATAATAAGGTACGCGCGTGAGAAATGGATAAATACGGCATGGTATTTACATGATAAGGATTTGGGTTTAAATAATAAGGAACAAGATATATTTATGGATAAGAAGATAAAAGCATTGTTTTTCGACATCGACGGCACGTTGGTGAGTTTCAAGTCCCACAGGATTCCGCAGAGTACTGTGGATGCTTTGGAGCAGGCTAAGAAGAATGGGGTAGAGGTGTATATTTCTACGGGTCGCCCCAAGCAGATCATCAACAACCTCGGTCAGATAGAGCATCTCATAGATGGCTACATCACAGCCAATGGTGCCCGCTGCTTTGTGGAGGATACGCTGGTGAGCCAGCACGCCATACTTCCTTCTGACGTGAAGAAGATCATCGAGGCTGCTGATAGAGACAACTATCCTGCCATCGTGGTAAGCGAGAGCCGTTTTGCCATTCATCATTATACCGACGAGGTTTATGAAATCTTCTGCAAGGGATTGGGAGTAGATAGCAGCGTTTTTGTTACTGATCTCAATCGTTTGGGCGATGAGGCGATCTTGCAGGTCACTCCTTTCTGCACCGTAGAGCAGGAAGCGCTCCTGATGCCTACGCTCGAAAACTGTACTTCCGGCAGATGGCACCCTGCCTTTACCGATATTACGGCACGTGGAGCCGACAAGGGTAAGGGACTCCAGGCAATGGCTGATTATCTGGGCTTGAACATTGAAGAAACCATGGCGTTCGGCGATGGCGGCAACGACATCTCTATCATCAAGAAGGCAGGTGTAGGTGTAGCAATGGGCAATGCTGGTGATGAATTGAAGCAGGTAGCCGATTACATTACGACTCATGTGGATGAGGATGGTGTGAAAAATGCTCTCATCAAGTATGGTGTTATTTAAAATAGATGAGGATTTTGATTCCGATTCTAAATGGAAGCAGATGGGCGTCTTTCGTTTTGTTATAGAATATAAGGTAAGCGTGGTGTTTTGTTTGAAAACATCACGCTTATCTTTTGTTTTGAAAACCGTATATTTGCCTGATGTTTTCTTGAAAACGTGTCTTTTTGTTGATTAAATTGCTTGAAAACTATCGAAAAGTAGGGAAATATGCAGAAAAAATACAAAAAGTAGAAGAAATTTTGTTTTTGGTAGCATTTTGTTAGCTAAAAATTTGTTTATTTTATAAAAAGTATGTATCTTTGCACCCGATATTTGTAAGTTGTTTAATTTAAGAGAGAGAAATTATGACAAAAAGACTAACCATGTTAATGGGGGGGCTTGTTCTTTCAACAGGAATGGCTCTCGCACAGACTACTGTTACAGGTAAAGTTGTTTCTCAGGAAGACGGTGAGCCAGTGATTGGCGCATCTGTTAAAATCGCAGGAACAAAGACTGGTACAGTGACAGATGTGGATGGTAACTTTACTCTGCCTAATGCAAGTAAGGATGCTGTTCTCGAAGTTACTTATCTTGGTATGGAGCCAAAGAAAGTAAAAGCTTCTGCTAAGATGAAGATTATGCTGGTTGCTGACTCAAGAAACCTTGATGAGGTTGTTGTTACTGCGATGGGTATTTCCCGTTCTAGTAAGGCTTTGGGATATTCTGCTGCTGTTGTGGGCGGTGAGAAAATCTCTGAGTCTCGTACCAACGACGTTATGTCTAGTCTTGCAGGTAAGGTAGCTGGTGTGCAGATTTCTTCTACATCTTCTGACCCAGGTGCTTCTAATTCTGTCATCATCCGTGGTGTCAGTTCATTGTCTGGTAACAACCAGCCTTTGTATGTTGTTGATGGTGTGCCATTGAATAACTCTACTGTTTCCAGCAGTAATAACTTGGTAAGCAGTAATAGCTTGGACAATGGTTATGATTTTGGTAACGGTGCCAATGCCGTAAACCCTGACGATGTTGCCAGCATGACCATTCTGAAGGGTGCTGCCGCAACAGCACTTTATGGTAGCCGTGCTGCCAATGGTGTTGTGTTGATTACTACCAAGAGTGGTAAGAAGCAGAACAAGGGCATTGGTGTAGAGTATAATGGTGGTTTGCAGTTTGAGTCTGTGCTTCGCTTGCCTCAGCTCCAGAACGAGTTCGGTATGGGTTGGTATGGTGACAAGACAGATGTCGAGAATGGTTCTTGGGGACCAGCTTTCGATGGCTCAACCTTGAAATATGGTAATGTTTATGATAACTCTCAGAAACTGAAGAGCTATCTTCCTATAAAGAACAATGTCAAGGACTTCTTTGACACGGGTCTTCGCTACAGCAACAGTGTATCTTTCAATGGTGCAACTGATGCTAGTAATTTCTTCTTGAGTCTTTCTCAGATTCATGATGATGGTATTATCCCTACTGATGCGGATAGTTACAACAAATATACATTCTCTGGTCGAGCTTCTCACAAGATCAAGAATGTAACATTGAGCATGTCTGCCAACTATGCTTATCAGAAGAACAACTTCGTGACTACTGGTCAGAAGACGGGTTCTATGTATAATGCCATCATGCAGACTCCTCGCGATATCAGTATCGTAGAGATGAAGGACTTGAATGATCCATTCAATACGCCAGGTTATTACTATACTCCTTACGGTGTAACCAACCCATACGATATCTTGAATAACTACAAGAATGAGTATGAGTCAGAGCGTTTCTATGGTAAGTTGCAGCTTGACTGGGATATCTTCACCGATTTGAAGTTCTCTACCCGTTTCGGTCTTGATACAACTACTGGTGATCATAACACCGGTGAACCAAACATGTCTGCTCTTTATGCAAACACTCCAAACTGGGCGGATGCATTGAAGTCATTGACTGGTTCTGTAACTGAGCAGACTGAGCGTCGCCGCGAGATGGACTTCAATGCAATGTTCAATTACAGCCACAAGTTCATCGATAAGTTGGATGTAAACGCAGCTCTCGGTTTCAATGGTAATGAGCGTAAATACACATACTTGTATGGTGCAGTTACTAATTTGACAATACCTACTTATTTCAACTTGACAAACTCTTCTGAGAAACCTACTCTTTCTCAGTATCAGTCACTTCGTCGCTTGATGGGTGCATACGGTCAGGTAGAACTCGGATGGGATGACTGGGCTTATTTGACAATGACCGCCCGTAACGACTGGTCTTCAACTCTTCCAAAGGGAAACCGCTCATTCTTCTATCCTGGTGTAACAGGTAGCTTCGTGTTCTCTAAGTTCTTGTCTCCTGAGGCTCAGAAGATCGTAACTTTCGGTAAGTTCCGTGCTGCTTGGGGTAAGACAGGTAACGATGCCAGTGTATATATGACAAACTCAGTCTATGCTCAGGCTTCAGCTAATACTTCAGGCTGGGGTTCTAGTAAATTCCCATTCACCAATGGTAACTACAATGCTTATTCCAAGGGCAATACTCTGGGTAGTAATACTTTGAGTCCTGAAATGACTACAGAGTTTGAGTTTGGTTTGAACATGGCATTCTTGCAGAACCGTATTTCATTTGATGTTTCATATTACGACAGAAACTCAGACAAGCAGATCTTCTCCTTGAATATGGATCCAGCTTCTGGTTACACATATCAGAACATGAACCTTGGTAAGATTCGCAACCGTGGTATCGAGGCTTTGGTAAGCGTAACTCCTATTAAGACCAAGGATTTCAAATGGGATCTCTCTTGGAACTTCACCAAGAACAAGAGTAAGGTAATCTCTTTGCCTGAGGAACTCGGCGGTGAATCTGTTATCTATGGTTTCTCTGGCGGTACTTCTCTCTATGCTATCGTAGGTGAGGAACTCGGTGTGTTCAAGGCTTATACTTCTAAGCGTGATGACCAGGGACGTTTGATCGTAGATGCAAATGGTCTTCCTCAGAAGACTGATAAGCAGGAAATTGTAGGTAGCATGAACAGTAAGTATCAGATGGGTATTTCTAATACCTTGTCTTATAAGGGTGTCAGCCTGTCATTCGACTTTGATATCCGTAAGGGTGGTGTGATGTTCTCTCGTACCAAGAATATTACATACTTCACCGGTAATGCTATCCAGACTGCATACAACCATCGTAACCCATGGATTATTCCAAATTCTGTGGTTCAGTCTGGTACAGATGCTAATGGTGCTCCTATCTATACAGAGAATACTACTGCTCTGACACCAACCAATATCTACAACTATTGGAACAATGGTGCTGATAACTACGATGCAGAATTCTTGGTTGACAAGAGCTATGTAAAGCTTCGTTCTGTAGTTCTCTCTTGGGATTTGCCAAAGGCTTGGTTGGCTAAGACATTCTTGACTGGCGTTAAGGTTTCTGTCTTCGGTAACAACCTCTTCCTCTGGACACCTTCTAGCAATACATTCATCGACCCAGAGTCAAGCTCATTCGGTAACGACTTGTCTGGTAACTTCGGTGAGTATTCTGCTAACCCAAGCTCACGCAAGATGGGTTTCAATGTTTCTGTTAAATTCTAAAGGTGGATCATTTATGAAAAAAATATTATTATATAGTGCAGCTTGCCTCTTGGCGCTTTCTAGCTGCGATATGGATATCAATGAGAATCCAAACTATCCTGCTTCTGGTGATATTACACCTTCATTGGAGTTCCCTGCTGTGCAGAATGCCATAGCTGCGGTTCCTGGTGATGCGATGTTCACCTATGGTGGCTATTTTGCTCAGTATTTTGAGCAGCGTCCTGAGTATAATCAGTATAACGACATTGCTGAGCTTCACTTTGATGAGGCTTCACAGCTCTTTGACCGTTGCTATAGTACCATCTATGCCGGTGCGATGACTGATATCAAGGATATTGAAAGTAAGACTACCAATACAGCCAACCTCTATGTCTGCAAGGTAATGACAGCTTTGGCTATGCAGTATATGGTAGATGCTTGTAGCGATGCTCCTTATACAGAGGCTTGCCAGGGTAGCTCTAATCCTAATCCGGTTTGGGATGATGGTCAGAGTGTTTATGAGAATGTTTTGAAGGCAATGGATGAAGCAGAGGCAGCTATTGCAGCTTCTGACAACATCGATATGACCGACCCTATGTTCAGCAAGAATCTGGATAGCTGGAAGCGTTTTGCCAATGCCCTCCGTCTTCGTATGTATATGCGTCTGATTGATGCAAATGTAGATGCTGCTAATTATACAGCCAAGGCTAAGGCTATCGTGGCTAATGGTATCCTCCCGGTTTCTGATGTAGTATTTAATGTATATAGCAATGCAGAGGGACAGTATAATCCTTGGTATAGTAATATCTTCTCTTTGAATGCAAACAATTTCTGTGCTGCATATCCATTGGTAACCTACTTCAATTCTACCAACGACCCTCGTGAGGCCTATGCTTTGAACAAGGCTGCTGCAAGTGGAAAGTATGTTGGTGAGATTCCTGGTGCAAAGACTAAGTATTTGGAATGGGATGGTACTAAGTTGATGGATAAGGATGTAAGTCTCGTTAATACAGAGGTTGCCAAAGCTATGCCGGTTTATCTCTTTACTCTTAGCGAGGTTGAGTTTCTGAAGGCTGAAGTTGAGTTGCGATTCAACAATGATGAGGCTGCTGCCAAGGCTGATTATGAGGCTGCTGTTGAGAATGACTTCTTGTCTCGTCAGGTTGCAGGCTACTCTGATTTCATTGCGGGTGATAAGGTAAATTTTGATAAGCAGGCTACCAAGGAAGATAAGTTGAAGCTGATCTATATGCAGAAGTGGGTTGCTTTGTTCTATCGTAATCACTTTGAGGCTTGGTCTGAGCAGCGTCGTACTGATGTTCCTGTCTTGTCTTCTGCTTCTGCTGAGAAGGTTCATAAGGATCCTACAAGCTATACTGCTGGTAATCTGATTGTGCCTGCTGTTAATTACTATGGTAATAACGGCTTGTGCAAGCGTATGCCTTATCCTTCATCTGCACGTCAGTTGAACAAGAATACTCCTGCCGTTAAGACTTTGGCAGATCCTGTATTCTGGGACGTAAAGTAATCAATAGGTACTTTTATTCATTCATTATATAAAGATAAAAGATATGAAAAAGATATTGTTTTTGGCCTTGATGCTCAGCATGACTGCTGCAGGATTTACTTCTTGCAGCGATGATGAGGAGTTTACTGATTCAAGGATTACATATTATCCGGTTTTGGAAATCCAGGGTGATGACTTTGTTCAGGTGCCTATCGGTACAGCTTATAGTGAGCAGGGATGTAAAGCTACATTGAATGGAGAGGATTATTCTTCTAAGGTTGTAACATCTGGTACTGTAGATGCTTCTAAGGCAGGTTTGTATTACATTACTTATTCTGCAACAAATACTGATGGCTTCTCTGTATCTACTACTCGTACGGTAGCCGTCTGTGATCCAACCATTACAACAGATATGTCGGGTACCTATACTCTTCAGGCTGGTTCTCATCGTGATTCTCACAAAGATGATGGCTCTGTAGCTACTACAGCTTTCTCCGGTTATACCGTTAAGGTTACTAAGGCTGCACCTGGCATCTTCTATGTAAGTGATATGATGGGTGGTTACTATGACCAGAAAGCAGGTTATGGTTCAAGTTACGCAATGACAGGTTACTTCCAGTTGTTGGCTGATAATTCTCTGGTCTTGCTTTCTAGTTCTGTGGAAGGTTGGGGCGATTCTGCTACTGGCTTTAAGGATGGAAAGTATGATCCTGCTACAGGGGAAATCTCTTACGTGGTGAATTATGCTACATCAATGGATTTCGTTATTACATTGAAGTAATAAAACAATAAAGATTTTAAAGAATAAGATTATGAAGAAATATATTTCAATGTTTATGTTCGCCTTGCTGGGCTGCTTCGCTCTTGTGTCTTGTGATACTGAGACTGATGAGTCGGCTGGTGGAACTGCCGTTGAGCAGATGGCTGGTATTTGGGAAGTACAGGTTGATGCTGTTGATGAAAACGGTAATGTTTTGTATGAAGATCCGTATGGATTGGGTACCATTACTGTGAATACCTACAATACTGCTGCCAATAGCGATAAGGAAATGTGGTTGCAGGATGCTAGCTTCTGGGGTGTTCAGATGAAAGTGAATGTAGATTATGCTGCCAAAACTTTCTCTGCAGCTGCTGGTTCTAGCTATAATCCTTCAAATGCTGAGGCAGGCAATGTTGAGTTGCTCGAAGGTCAGGTGTTATTGAATCAGGGAAAGAACCTTCATGGACTTCCTTGTGATAGCATCTGCTACAAGGTTAAGTTCAGCGATGATGATAATGCTTTGACTTATCGCATCTCGGGAGTTAGACATTCTGGCTTCTATGAATAATAGATAAAACTCTATTAAAATAATAAATGGATATAATATTAGGCAAAGTGATTTGCCTCGTTGTTGACTTAGTCAACACTTATATCTCTCTCGTCTTGGGGACTGGCAGTGGCCGGTCCCCTTTTTTTGTAAACATCAAAATATATACGTATTATGCCAAGAAACACGAAAAAATCAGAGTCTTTATTCCAGTTTATGAACCTCCTTATTGCCCTGTTGCAGAAAAACGGGCAATACCGCACCTCGCTGCATTACAGAGCAACCCTCAACAGTTTTAAACGATACCGGGACAACAAAGACATCGCCCTGAGTGAGATAGATGCAGAAGTGATGCACTCGTATGAGGCATACCTGCATCATACGGCTAAGGTATGTAGAAACACCAGTTCCTTCTACCTCCGCATCCTCCGTGCTACCTACAACAAAGCCGTGGCAAAGGGACTGACGCCACAGCAGTATCCCTTCACGGATACCTATACCGGTATTGCCCCAACCCGCAAGAGAGCCATACCCACAGAATCTGTCAGCCAGATCAAGCGTCTGGAGTCGGTCAAGGATCTCACTCCCAAAGAAGAGATGGCAAGAGATGCCTTCCTGATGAGTTTCTATCTGCGTGGTATCTCATTCATCGACCTGGCTCACCTCCGCAAATCCGACCTCAAGGACGGTTATCTTCATTACACCCGAAGCAAGACCAGACAGCGCCTCACCATCCGATGGGAGAAGGAGATGCAGGAGTTGTTGGAAAAGTATCAGGCGCAGACCGCCTCCTCACCTTATCTCTTCCCCTTCCTTGTTGATGATGGGAATAAGATCAGGATAAAACTATTGACAAAAAGAAAGACACGGTACGCCTATATCGAAATGCCGAAGCGCGTATCTCCTATCACCTCAGGAAGTTAGGTGCTAAGATCGGTATCAAGGGCAAACTCACCCTCTATGTCGCCCGCCATTCCTGGGCAACGGCAGCAAGAGACAACCATATCTCCATCTCCGTTATCAGCGAGGCATTGGGACATCATTCCGTAACCACCACACAGATCTATCTCCGCTCCATCAAAAGCTCAGAAGTGGATGATGCCAACGCTAAAATTCTGGCAGTCCTATAAGCCGTAAAAATGAATAAAAAGAGGGTTTTTGCAAAATGAACCAAAATGAACCAAAATGAACCAATTTTTCTGAATCTTTACATAAGAGACACAGATACTCACTGCAAAAATACGAATATTGTTGCAAACTAGCAAATTATTCGTGTTAAAAAATTAATATCATTCTACGAAAATCAACATTTTTTTAGAATTCTTATCATACGCAATTTCCTAAGTCGTTGATTGAAAGAATGTTTTCGTCATTTCTGTGTCTCTTATGTAGAGATTCAGATGATCGACATCAAAAAACGAACTTGATTCGCATGATGAAAGAGACAAATATACAATCACAAGTTACGTCCACTATTGCAGGGGACGACGGCGAAGCCGTGGCAAAAAGTGAAGAAAGCGCTAAGAAATTGACTCCCCAAATGCCTAATGAAGGGCTTGAAAAACCTGCTGATGCAGGATGGTATGTGGCTGTAGTGAGAGTGAATTGTGAAACGAGAATAGCTGATTCTATACGGATAAATCTTAATTACAATCATGTCTGGTTTGACTACTGGATTCCCAAGGTAAAAGTAGTTTGTCTCGACAAGCGTTCCAATAAGCGAAGAGTGAAAGAAAAGCTGTTTCTTTCCACCTTCATCTTTTGCAATGTCTCTCAGAGACAACTTGATAAAATCCGATTCCGTTCGGATGTGTATAAGATGCTGACGATGCCTGGACAAAGGAAAATATACCAGATTCCCGACCAGGTTATTGCCAACTATCGATATTTTGTTGAGAATGACGAAGAGCCTGTCACTGCTGCCCCTGTTCCTTTGAAGAAAGGTATCAAAGTGCGAGTGACAGCAGGTAGCATGAAAGGTGTGGAAGCGTACGTACAGAGCTATAATGGCAAGAAAGCCGTTATCGGCAGCGAGATTAAGTATATCAGTGGTGCAACGCTTACGATAAGTAGAAATTTACTCGAAGTCGTTG
>OGJV01000413.1_pt1 | contig 25059 bp, 37 predicted proteins | sample 1572271 | NCBI WGS metagenome assembly OGJV01 (sample SAMEA2582107, study PRJEB24529) | metagenome | biome: Human gut stool | place: China | collected 2011
TTGGAGAAGTTTAGTGATCCTATAATTCAAATTCTATGTGTAGCTGCAGTAGCTTCTTTAGTAATTGGATTTATAGAGAACCAGTTCTTAGAACCTATAGGTATCATTGTTGCCATTTTATTAGCTACTACTATTGGATTCATTAATGAGTTTCAGGCAGCTAAAAAGTTTGACATACTTAATAAAGTAAGTGATGATACTTTGGTAAAGGTATACAGAAATGGAGTTTTAACAGAAGTTCCTCGTAAGGATTTAGTCTTTAATGATGTAATAGTATTAGAGGCAGGTGAAGAAATTCCAGCAGATTGTACTATTTATGAATCAATGGGTTTGAAAGTTAATGAATCCACACTTACTGGAGAATCCAAGTCTGTTCGTAAAGGACATGATGCTGAAGATGGAACTTATGAGGCAACTAAACTGTTAAAGGGAACTGTTGTAGAAGAAGGTAACTGTACTGCTTTTATTATTGCTGTAGGTGATAAAACTGAATTTGGTAAGACTGCAAGACAAGCTGCAGAAATTACAGACACTGAGACTCCTCTAAATCAACAATTAAACAGACTGGGTGCATTAATCAACAAGATTGCATTTATTTCAGCTGGCATTCTAATCGTAGCCCTATTAGTTAAGTATTTCTTAATTGATGAAGCTTATGTAAACAAAGACACTTTGATGGTTATAAATAACTGTTTAGGCTTTGTAATGATTGCAGTTGCTTTAATTGTAGTAGCAGTCCCCGAAGGACTCCCGATGGCTGTTACTTTAGCTTTAGCTTATTCTATGAAGAAAATGGCTAAGACTAATAATCTTGTTCGTAAAATGCATGCTTGTGAAACTATTGGTGCTGCAACTATGATTTTAACTGATAAGACTGGAACTCTTACAGAGAATCGTATGAAAGTAGTTAATCCAATAGTTGGTCCAGCTGTAAATAAAGAGTTATTGGCTATTAATATTTTTGTCAATAGTACAGCAAACTTAGGCAAAGATGATGAAGTAATTGGTAACCCAACAGAAGGAGCTATACTCAAATATGCTGTAGAAAAGTTAAATGCAGACTATTTGGACTATCGTAGAGAATACGATATAGTTAAACAAATTCCATTTAATAGTACCAATAAGTACATGCATACTATTGTAAAGTATGGAGATGATTATGTAGGTCTATTAAAGGGAGCACCCAATGTAGTTGCAAACGCTTGTGCATTTACTGGTAATACAGAAGAAGCAATACTTCAAGAACAAGCAAAGGGTAGAAGAGTTCTCTCATATGCTTATAAAGTTGGAACATTAGGAGAAGTACAAGAACTTACTAATTACCAACTACAAGTAGCATATGCTATAGAGGACCCAATTAGAAGAGAGGTTCCAGCAGCTATGGCAGAAGCCACCAAAGCTGGAATTAAAGTCAAGATTGTTACAGGAGATAATCAATTGACAGCTACTGAAATAGCTCGTCAAGCTGGATTAGGTGCACGTCCTGCATGTATGACTGGTTCTGTAGCTGATATGCCAGTTAGCCAGTTAGAAAACATGGACGTATTTGCGAGAACTAAACCAGAGGATAAACAAACGTTAGTTAAGAAGTTCCAGGAACAAGGTCACATTGTAGCCATGACTGGAGATGGTACTAACGATGCTCCTGCACTCAATCATGCTCATGTAGGGTTAGCTATGGGGAATGGCACAGCAGTTGCCAAGGAAGCAGCAGACATCATTCTTCTTGATAACTCTTTCCCATCTATTATAAATGCAGTAAAATGGGGAAGATCATTATATAAGAATATTCAACATTTTATTTTATTCCAATTAACCATTAACGTGGTTGCGATTCTTACTGCGATCGTTGGACCTTTTATTGGAGTAAATCTTCCATTTACTGTTACCCAGATGTTGTGGGTAAACTTGATAATGGACACATTTGCAGCCTTAGCATTAGCAACAGAACCTGCAAATGAAGCTGTAATGAGTGAAAAGCCTAGAGATCCAAAATCCTTTATAATAGATAGATCTATGTGGGGAGGTATTATGGGATATGGATTAGTATTCTTTGGATTGATTATTTACTTATTAGTATCAAATACAGTTAATCTTACCGAGTTCTTTACAATCTTTGTAATGTTACAATGGTGGAACTTATTTAATGCTAGAGTATTTGAACAAAGAAGAAGTATATTCGATGGCATCACTCAAAATCCAGCATTCTTCGGTATAGCTTTACTTATACTAGTAGGTCAGATTCTTATTGTCCAATTTGGAGGAGAGATGTTCAGAACTGAACCTCTATCTTTAGACCAATGGTTAAAAATAGTAGGAATTACCTCTATCGTAGCTGTATCTAGAGAACTATGGTATCAAGTAAGCAGAATTTGGAAGGGTTAGGCATTTAGCTCAATGGCAGAGCCTTGGATTTTACCAAGAGATGAGGGTTCGATTCCCTCACTGCCTTCTAAGAACATTTTAAAAGATGCAGAGATGAAAAAACCAACTAAATTAATGAATTTCTTGGTTAGAAACCAATTTATCTTTAATAAGAGTGACAAAAGATCCTCTTATTATAAGAACTCTAATTTTGCATATACGATTAGAATTTCTGATCATATAGGCAAAACTATAACTTTAGAAGGGGATAAGTATATAACGATCATACCACAGGATAATGATCAATATATATTTATTATAGGTAGGGTAACTAAAACATTTAATTATAAGGAGTTGATAAAACTTCTGAGTTGTCTTTTCTGTGTTTATGATTTCATTCCTGAACACTTTAAGTTTATAACTGACATTTTAAAGGCTAAAGAGAAATCAGAAGCTGAATTAAATGGAAAGTTAGAAGCATTAGCACAAGAGAAAAATCTAGTTGATATGAAGAGAAGAAGGGAAATAGGAGAAATCAAACTAGAGCTTAATAAGTTAAGTACATTCATAGGAGAAAAACTGAAATAAATGTATATTATTGACTGTTGGAAGAAAATACCGAGAACTCTGGCTCATTACCGAGCATTCCTTAAATTAGAAAAGAAGATGTTAGGCAGATATAAATACAAATTTCATGATCTTGATAAGGTATTTATGTATGCCTTTCTTCCATTTCTAGGTTTAAAAATTATCAAGAAGATTCATAGAAAATTCAATAGGCATCATTTACTAATTAGCAAAAAGCCTTGGCAATGTAATTATGAAGAAGCTATGATAGACTGGGAATGCAGTAGGTTTACCAAGCCAGATGAACCCATGAATGCAAGAGAATTTATGGAGTACGCTAAGGATAAGATTGGTGTTGTACACTATCTTAGAATGCATGAGATGTTAAATCATTATGGATTGTAGCATGTGTTTATATTTAATTAACAACCAGCATCCTTTTATAGCAGAAGAAAATATTCCATGCTATAAGGTGGTAGACAAGACCAAAGGAGGTTATTTAACTCCGTTTCAAAAGTATCCTATAGATAAAGTGCCTTGCGATGTAGTTGCTCAAGGAGATCACGATCTATCTTTCTTAGGATCTCATCCTATTGTAGAAGGAGGATTTATTCATGTTTATCTAGATAAATCCTCTGCAGTTTTAATAGCTAAAACAACTCTTACTCTAAGGGGAACTACAATACTAGAAGGATATATACCTAAAGGCATGATGTACTATAAGGAGAGTTATGAAGCCGCAGCTGTAATGATTCATTTAGACAGAGAACTATGAAAATTGAAGGAGAAGGATTTATATTAGAATCTTGTAAAGCAGCCCCAGCATTCTTTGATGTCAGCATAAATGTAACAGTTAATGAAGGCAAAGAGAATGAAAGAGTAGAAATGCAGACAGTAGCTTATGGAGTTACAATGTTTAGAGCATTAGATATCATAGCTACTAGTAAGGTTACTAAGGATACTACAATAGAAAAATACTTAACAGATTATAAAGCAGCTGTAGATAGTTTATTATTGTTAGCTAAAGACCTAGAAAATGTCTGTAAAGAAGAAAACAAGGTTTACATCAGTGAAACTTCTGAAATGCAAGAGGTGCAAGAGGGAAACGAAGCATAGTTTGTTCGTAAATGGAACTTATAAGTGCGATGTATGTGGCACTATTTACATTAAATAATTTTTAAAGATGAAAAAGAACAAGGAAGAGAAAGACCCTGTTGACGTAAACAACGATGGTCAAATGGTAGCTCTAGGATTACGTAATCCAAAAGCATTCGAGAGAGACCCCAGTGTATGGTCTAAAACAGACGAGGAAAGAAAGAGTCTGTCATACTTTAAAGGTATGTTTGACTTCAATTCAAGTAACTGGGCTGCTCCACAATACAAAGTTGGAACTCCTGATAAATTAATAGTTTATCTAAAGGGATTCAAACGTGTAGAAAAAGCAGCATTCCAGAAACAACAACCAAGAACAACCATGTCTCATACTTGTGTTCGTTCTGAAATCGAAGACATTTTGGCTTCATATAAGAAGCAAGGCTTACAAATTGTAAAGTATGTCTGGCAAGGAAAAACCTACGGTCCCGACGAAGTACCAGTACGGCTCAGACGTAATCTTACAGTCCAAAAGTAATTACTTCGTATATGAAGTAAGCTTGTACTTTGTATACAAAGACAGAGCTGAATGTATAGATTCTAGAACATATGCTTCTTCTAAATTGTTATCAGTAGAGAAGTGTATTCATAAACGTATAGATAAGGAGAAAATCTTAGTTAAGTACATTGACTGGATCTCAGCACCAAAAGATTTTATAGTTGAAAATAATCTAAAGGTTGTAAATGAGAACAATCCCAAACGAAGAAGGAGAACCAATAAAGACAGCTCCAACGGATCAAAGTCTGGAAAAGACAGAGGCAGTAGCAAATAATAATAGTTCGAGACGTATATGCCCATTAAGTGATGAGATGGTTAAGTTACTAGTTAAACAACTAGGATCAGAACTATCTAATTATCATTTATATAGAACATTTGCTGCTTACTTTAGTGCTCAGGGACTTCCTAAGCTAGAGCAATATTTTATTGCTAGAGCAGACGAAGAAAATCATCATCATAATTGGATATTCTGGTATCTGAATTATAATGATGCAGAGTATATGTATCCAGAAATAAAAGCTGTAGATATTAAGATTCCGAATAGAGTATTTCCATTCACTGCAACAGTGGACAGAGAAATAGAAACTACTTTAGGTATTAATAAGATTGTAGACCATGCAATGAAGGAAGGAGACTGGGCAACCTTTAACTGGTTAATGGGTGACGATGATGAGAAGGGAAGACTAGTTAAAGAGCAAGTAGAGGAGGAATCTATTTCCAGAACCATTGCTAACATGGCTCAAGAAGATACAGATTGGCTAACGAAAGAAGATACTATTTTATCATTTTATCGCAATCCAAGCTATGACCCTAGTCAGGAAGTAGAGGACGATGATTAATCTATACGAATATGAGAACTGAGTACGTAATTGGAGAGTTTGTAGACTTTAAGGGACAAAACCGTCAATTCATTATGGCGGCAGTAAGTACTGAAATTGAAGGTGGCTATGCAAGCCATTACATCAATGACGATGAGTATGTAGAGGAAAATGTAGTTAAGAAAGTTATGATTGGACTTTCAGTCCGCAACCCTAATGACGAATGGAATGAAGAGTTAGGTAAGACTATTGCCAGAGGTAAGGCTCTTAGTAGTAAAACAAGAATTTCTACAATTTATGCCTCTGACAAAGGTAGTATTAATACTACTTTAGTTCGTGCATATTTAACCCAGGAAGCTGAGTTTTTAACTCATAATCCAGGTAAATATATTAAACGTTATGACAGAGATAAAGCACGTTATGAAATGGAAAAAGCACTTGAAGCTTCAGCTCAGAGATTAACTGATACTGAAAGAACTGCAATTGCTGGATTGAAGAAAGAAGATAAATCTCATCTTCAAGATTTCATTAAAGTACTTTGTTCTCAAGTATTGAAATAGGATGAAGAACGTAGCATATATAATTTGTATCGTCTTGTTAGTCTTCTTCGCATATAAGTGGGGAGGTACTAACAAGCCCTACAATCCAACTCCACAAGTTGATACTACGTTACTTCACAAGCTAGATTCTTTAGTGCGGATAACAGACAGCATTAGACTTGTTTCTGATAGTTTACAATTGCAAATAGATAGTTCCAAGACGAAGGTTGTTACAATCTACAAAGAGTATGAGAAAGGTTATGCTGATATTACTAATGCTTCTATCGCTGACGACATTAAGTTTTTCGCAGACTACCTATCCGAAAATGACTAAGGATTCGCTTATTGTTATTACTCCTATGCAATTAAAGAAAACTAACTTAATATTTCTAGAACATAGAAAGCTTAAATTAGAACTAGCTGAAGTGAGAAAGCAGCTGGTAAATTATGATTCTCTTGTGTCTAACTATAAAAAGGAAACAATGCTCAAGCAACAACAACTTGATTCCCTAGTTACACAATTCAAGAGAGATCAAATTAAAATTGCAGAATATAACAACCTATTGGCAATTAACAATAAGAAGTTAAAGAAGCAAAGGAAATTAAGCATTTATGGGTTTTCTATAAGTGCTGCTTTATTAACAATATTACTTTTGAAGTGATGAAAATATCAGATTTATTTAAGGGAAGCTATTTAATAGCAATGTTAACTGCAGTTGTAATCTGTGGATTTCTTAAGGTATTAGGAATACCTATGATTCTACTTGTAATAGTAGCATTTGCCTTAGGCTGCAATAACAAGAATGTAGCTGACTGGGTTCAAGAACACGTAATTGACCGATGGAACAGAAGCTAACAAGTGAGACCTTCAGTAAAGATAAGAATGGCATCATTTATAAGCATCCAGAACGAAGTTGTAAGCAGTGTACTAAATATCCGTGTTTTAAAGGTCAGAACTTAGAAAAGTTTTGTGATTATGCTAAATATGGATGTGTAAAGTACATAAACAAGGAAGACAAATGAAATATAACATTTACATCGGAGTAGGTAATGAGACTCCATCTTATCAATTTACTGACGACTTTGCCAAAGAAAGTGATGCTATGTTAGTAGCAGAACGTATAGCCTTTATAGATGCAAGAGAACTTGCAGGAACTAGAGGTATTAAGCGAAGAGAAGAAATTGAGTTTGAAAATGCACATAAACTTAATGGACTATCTAAAGAGGCATATGAAGAATTTGTAGACAGTTACTATAACTCATACTTATTAAACTGTCTACATTATTTTGTGTTGCTCACTGAAGAGGATACCATAAAGGAAGTTGTGAGTTTAGATTATATGTAACATGATTCATGTTGTCAAAGCTAAATTGTTACTAATACAAGAGCAGCCAGATGATTACAACGTGTACATATTTCAGGATTTATCCACATATGCATATGTATGGGTAACTAAACTGCCAAATTGGAACATGATTACTATTCCACGTGTAGGGGATATAGGCTTTCTCAAGTATAAAACAGTAGAAGCTGGGGATGATATGTGGTATGACAGTGTAAATAATATCAAGGTTCCATATAAGTGTACAGGGGAATATTTTGAGGGTTTTGTTCACGAGAAGGAACCCACAAGAGAATTAACATTATAGATTATACTATTTAGGAAGAACAGAGAGATGATTAATATAGGAAAAAGTATAATTCAATAAGTATGTTAAAAGAGAAGATTGAGGCAGCCTTTATGGAGAAAAACAACAACATTAAGTCTTTCGTGTGGAAGGGCAAAAAAGAAGAAGTAAATGGTCAAATTATGCAACGTGAAATTAGACTCATGGATGCTACAGAAGAGCAACTAAGAGAGTTCTATGATCATTGTCAATCCATGTTGTATAATACTAATAAGGATAATCCAGGCAGATATACCTTGTTAGAGATCATTAAAGAGCAAAGAATGAAGTGTAATACTGAATTATTCTTGCGTTGGTTGAAAGAGGAGAAGGATATGCCTAGATTTAGATTTATGGAGAGTCTTAGAAATACTCTCAATACCAATAGGGATGTTATTACTAATCCCGATGAATTTCCTATCAGTGGATGTGTAGGAGGTTGTCCAGAAGAATTTGCAGACATTCCAGTTAGCATGGTTCTGGATGGTTGTATTGATAAACTTGGTAAGTTTAACAAACAACATTTGACGTTAACCTTCATTCTGAAGCAAGGTTTATGGTTTACTGCACAAGAAAGCAAAGACCTTATAGAGAAGAATGAAAAAGGTGAAATTAGAGACAAGTTAGAAGTAGCTAAAGAAAGACTGAATCTTAAGACTTCTATTAACTTGTATGTTACTCCTAAAGGTTTAAGTTATGGTCAATTAAGATCCATGATTACCTTAAAGAGTAAGAAGTATTCTGAATTGACTACTGGTCAATTAGAAACTCTACGGAATAGAATTTTATTCTCTTTAGAGGATGAAGTTAGATTCCATATTAATCAATGGGAAACTCGTAAAAATCAAATATTACAAGTGTGTGAAGCTAGAAACATTACTTTGTAAGTTTTCAGCTTTCTGCTATAGATATCAATGTAACATAGAGTTAGGAATTGTATCACTATTCTTGTTGTAATAAGGGGTTATATTAAACTCTACAGACCAGAACCCCTGAACCTATTACTGGTGACAGACCACGGAGTAATTTCCTAGGAGTGCTGTTAGGTAGAGCATTGATGTTTATGGATAGAACAGAAAGGCAGAAACTTGGAGTTCAAAAGTGGATAGACAATAAGTTAAGAGGCACTTTGGAATATGCAACAGGTGTAGGTAAATCCTATACTGCTATGATGGCTATACAACGCTTTCTAGCTAAAAATCCAAATGCCTCTGTACTTATTGTTGTTCCTACTGACTTACTCAAGGAGCAATGGCTTGAGTATTTAGTAAAATATAAGGTATTAGATAAATGTAAAGTATTAGTTATTAATACAGTAGTTAAAGGTAACTATGCATGTGATATGCTAGTTATAGATGAAATCCATAAAACAGGTTCAGACACTTTCTCTCGGATATTTCGATGCGTAAAATATAAAATAATCCTAGGTCTAACGGCTACGTTAGAAAGATTGGACGGCAAACAGAAAATAATAGAAAAGTTCTGTCCTGTAGTGGATACAATAACAATTAGTGAAGCTCTCTTAAATGACTGGCTTTCTCCTTATAGAGAATACAAGGTATTACTTGATGTAGACTTAACTGAATATTTAGAAACCAATAGACAGTTTTATGAATATTTCTCTTTCTTTAATAATGACTTTCAATTAGCTATGTCATGTGCAACTGATTGGAAAGCTCGTAATAATCTGTGCTCCAAAATGTATACTGGAGACGATAAGGTAAAGAGAAGTGCAGTTAATAAACAAATACTAATAAATGCCATGGGATTCAGTAGAACCTTACAGAAGCGTAAAGCTTTTATATATAACCATCCCAAAAAAGTGGAAATTGCCAACTTAATACTCCAGCACCGATCTGATAAGAAGTGTATTACATTTAGTAACACAATAGCTATGGCTGAGAAGATTAAGTATGGGAAGGTTTATTCTGGTAAGGATAGTAAGAAGAAAGGAAGAACTACTATAGAAGAGTTTAGTAAAGAGGAAACTGGAGTACTTAACACCAGTAAGAAATGTGATGAGGGAATGGATATCCCTGGCTTAAGCGTAGCTATTATGCTTAGTATCGACTCTAGTAAAACTAGAAAAACTCAAAGAGTAGGTAGAGTTATCAGAAGAGCTGAGAACAAAGAAGCAGAAGTCTTTACATTGGTGTTAAAGGGTACTGTAGAGGAAGAATGGTTTAGAAAGAGTACAGAAGGGAAGGATTATATAACCATAAATGAAGAGAATCTTCTTCACTTGTTAAAAGGTGAAGAGTTTGAAACTCAGAAAAATAGAGAAGTAAGAATGATATTAAGGTTTTAGGTTATGATTAAATATACTTATAAAGACACTGAAGGAAAAGAAAGTACTAACGAGTGTGATTGGGAAGAATTATTCCAAAGACTTAAGGAACAAAAACATTATATCCATGAATTTAAACTCTTTGGAGATAATATGGACTTAATTGATCCTGAGGATATAGGAATAATAAGTATAGACCTTGACGGTTATATCATAACCGACATTAAAGATCTAGTATCTAAACTAGCTTTCTAATTTCCTTTACAGCGTAAATGGTTTGGAATTACTAGAAGTTAGTATTAACTTTGTAGTCCCTATCGTTATTACCTGTAATAAAACTAAAGCTCCGAAAGGAGTTTCCAAACATTACAGTTAATTAGATTTATAATATGTATGTTATAAATTCTCATTAATTGGAAAGACTAAGACAAAGCATTGATAAAGATCTCCTAATTATGGAGAAATATCGCTTAAGTTCAGAGGAATGGCTAGTAACACAATTATTGTTTCTAGCTTCTTCCGATGAAAGACAAAGCGAGCCATTACTTAAGTATTATACTGCAGACGGTTTAGATCAGAAACCCCTGAGGGAAATGCTGTTAAGTTTACAAGAAAAAGGTATTCTTACTAAAGAATATAAGATACCTGCTCCTGGAAAAAAGTTCGATCCAGAAGCTGTAATATTTAACAAAAACTTTTTAAAGGATAAGTTGAAGTTCTCATTAGATTTGGCACAAGATTTAATAGATCATTATCCTCCTTATTCTGGACAATTTCAGCTCAATAATATTACCAAGTATTATAGAGACTATGAAGAGTTTGGAAAGGCTTATGGTAAGATCATTAGATGGAATGCTCAAAAACATGATGAAATTATAGAACTATTAGAATGGGGCAAAGAAAACGACAGAATTAACTATGGCATATGTGAGTTCATAGGTAGTAAGAAATGGGAGCAATTAGAAAGAGAACGTAGAGATGGATTTGAAGGAGAAATGTGTATAATTGAAGCTCTATGACAATTACTGGTAATCTATTTAAGCTAATAGAAAGAGGTAAGGCTGGAGAAAATAAAGGACTATCTACTGGTTTACCTAGGTTAGACAAAATAACTTATGGTATTCAAAGAAGAAGTATTACTACTATTGGTGGAGATACTGGTTCTGGTAAGTCTACTTTAGCATTATATATGTATGTATATAAGCCTCTTACAGACATGATCAATTATGGTAAAGACATTAATATTCTTTATTTCTCATTTGAGATGTCTGCAGAAGTATTGTTTGCAAAGCTTCTTTCTATATATGTATTTGACCAATTCAATAAGATTATTACTTATGAGCAAATATTATCTCTAACTGATACCTTAAGTGATGAAGACTACTATTATGTAGATTGTGCAAGGACATGGTTAATGGAAATAGAGAACAAAGTATCTGTTGTAGACAAACCACTTAATTCTGATCAAATTGAAAGTGTACTTAGACAATTCACTAGTGCCTTTGGTACTTATGAAGTCATAAGTGATACACAAGAAATATATCATCCCAATAATCCTGGACAGTACCTTATTTGTGTTCTAGACCACGTGGGATTGATGGAAGGTGGCAGCCTTAAATATGAAATAGACCAAGCAGTTAAACATTTTATCTATTATAGAAATATAGCCAGCATCACTGGAGTTTTTGTCCAACAATTAAATAGAAACTTTAAAAGTATGGACAGAAAGAAGAGTGTCTATAATATGGTTCAACTTAATGACTTTAGTGACTCTAGTGGTCCCAGTCAAGGTAGCGAACTCGTATTGGCAATCTTTGATGCACATAGAGAAAAAAATAAAACTTGCTCAGGCTATGACGTAAGCATTCTAAAAGATAGATTCAGAGCTGTACTAGTTCTAAAGAATCGTTTTGGACTTAGTAATAAGTCTATTGGTCTTAATTTCTTTGGTGAAATAGGTTATTGGCGAGAGCTCCCTAAAGCTGAAGAAGTAGGAGATACCACAAAATATCTTCATTTACACGAAGATCAACCAAAAAAACTAGATACTACACAAAAAGAAGATACATTACTTTTAACTGTGTAATATCGTATAATGGCAAATTTAGTAGGAGTTGTAGGACAATCGGGTAGCGGAAAATCGACAAGTGCAAGAACACTTAATCCAGAGGAAACGTTTATTATTAATACTATTGGTAAACCACTTCCATTTCCTGGAGCTAAGAAGAAATATGTAAAGTTGCACAAAGAGGCGAATGGATATGTAGGCAATCTTTATGTAGGTAAAGATCCTAATCAAATTATGAATGTATTGAAAATCATCAATACTCAGATGAAACATATTAAGAATGTAGTGATTGAAGATGCTAATTATATTATGTCATGTGAAGCTATGGACAGAAGTGATGAAAAGTCTTATGATAAGTTCACTCAAATGGCTAAGCATTATTATGACATCTTGATGTATGCTGCATCTATGAGGGAGGATATTAAAGTCTTTGTATTATCTCACATTGAGAATGTAGGTGATGTCATTAATCCTCAATGGAAAGTTAAAACTTTAGGTAAGATGCTAGATTCTACTTTAAATGTAGATGGATGTTTTACTTATATGTTATATACTGAATTGAGGGAATCTGACGAAGGTACAATGCAGAGAGTATTTAGAACTAATACTATTGACGGTTCCGATACTTGTAAAAGTCCTATGGGAGTATTCCCTGAACTTTACATGCCTAATGACCTACAGATGGTAGTAAATGCAATTAATAAATTTGAAGAGGGAGAATGATAGTAAAAATGTTGATTACCTTTGACTATAATCCAGACACTAATGAGTATACTCCCATTAGTAAGGAATTAGTTGAGGAAAAGAAAAAAGCTACTCCAAAACCTAAGGTAGAGGAGTCAGCTGATCCTCAGATTACACTACAAGCCAATAAGTATACTATTAACCAAGCTGCTGCTGCTTTAATGGGAGTAGCTTGGGAAGATAGACTAAGTATCCAATATCGCAAAGTAGAAGGAGTATTATTCCCTATAATAGGTAAGGATACTGCATTTGATACCCCAGGAGCTGGTAATAAAGTCACCAAATCCCTGACGGTATGCTGTAAAGGTAATGCCAGAGAAATGCTTTCTAAGTATGGCGACACATTTACAGTAACTAAATTAAAAGATAAAGATGGACTATTTGTATTACTTGGTAATGCAGAGAGACCAGAAGAGCCACAATCAGATGAAGTAGAAATCAAAGAAGATGAAGAGCCTAATATTGATTTGCCATTACAGGCAGACATTGATGATGAGGACGCATTTCAAATAGATGAATCAACCTTTGATCTTTAATACTTTAACTATATGCAATTTAGCTTAGCAAACACTAAAGGAACCAGCACTATTCAACCTAAATTAAAAGGAAACGAAATCCATGATGTAGTATTTAAAGGAGTAACTTTTACTACCTTCAAGAACAAAAAAGACGAGAATGACCCTTATAAGGTTATGAAAATCAGATTTGAGAATGAAGATGGATATTTTGAGCATACAGTATTTGCTCCGAAAGAGGGAGACGATGTGAGACCGTCTAACGAAAGAAATGGTGTGACTAAAGAAAGTCCTTCTAACTTGGAAAGACTTCAGTTCCTTATGGCTCATATTGGAGAACAATTATCTCCTACTAATTATGAGAAATTTAAAACCTTATCTTGGGATCTTCCAACTGATTTCGAGAAAATGGTTAAAACTTTCCAAAAGGCTACTGCTTGTGCAGAAGGAAAGAAAACTAAATTAAAGTTGATCCAAAATAACAAAGGAGAAGCACAACTTCCATTCTTTGTTAATCTATCCAAAGAAGGTGAACCATTCATCTCTAATAACTTCCTAGGTGAGAAGGTATTCTTCACAGACTATGAAATTAAGAAGATGGAAGATGCTAAAAACGCCAAACCAACCGACATGGAAGGTGACGGTTTAGCTTCTGATTCCTTTGGAGGAGAAGTAGCAGGAAACGAGGATCTTAACTTTGATCTATAGTAGGTACTAGTTATCTTTGTGCCTTAAAATCTAAGGATATGCAATTTGACTTAAATATCACAAAGGTAACTAAGGAGTATTTACTAAGTAAGAATAGCCAAGAAACATACCTAGAGTATTATCTTGGCATACCTGTAAAGAAGGGGCTATTTAGGTCCCCATTAAGAGAGGACAGAACACCCACTTGTGCCTTTTATAGGAACAAATCTGGGGACGTCATATTTAAAGACTTTAGTGGAAAGTTTTCTGGCAACTTTATTAGTGTTGTTATGGAAATTAATAAGTGTTCTTATGGTAGAGCACTTAATATTATAGCTAACGACTTTGGCTATAAAACCACAAAAGGTCTGATCAGAAATAAGAAGCCAATAAGTATTAGTCCAAGGAAACTTGAAGAAACTAAACCTTCTGAAATAAGAGTTGAAGTTCAACCCTTTAATGAAGAAGAACTTAATTGGTGGAAGCAATATGGAATTACAGAGAGCATCTTAAAGAAATTTAAGGTGTTCTCCTGTAAAACCGTATTTCTAAATGATACCATATTTTCTTGCTCTACTAAGACTAATCCATCTTATGGATACTATAGAGGTAAGAATGATAACGGTATTGAACTGTGGAGAATTTATTACCCCACTAGAAATCAGTATAGGTTTATATCTAACTGGTCTGCTTCTATGATTCAAGGTGCTAAACAGCTACCCAGTTCTGGAGAAACTTTAGTTGTTACTAAATCAATGAAAGACGTAATGTGCTTGTACTCTTTAGGTATTACAGCAATTGCTCCTAATTCAGAAAACCTCTTTATAAGTGATAGCCAATTTGATAAGCTAGTAAGAAGATTTACTAATATAGTATTGTTTTATGATAATGACCTTCCAGGTATTCGTAATATGAATAAAATACGTAAAAATATAGGTAAATTAAATTACAATCTTAAGTGCATTTGGCTTCCTAGAGGAACAGCTAAAGATATATCCGATTTCCATAGTAAAAATGGTAGGGAAAAGACAATAGAGATGATAAGGAAAGCAGAGGAGATACTACAAGTCAAACTTATACCTAATAACTATGGGGAAGAACCTAACAGGAGCATACGCTAAAAGAAAGGGTAATGCTTATGAAAGACAAATAGCTAAAGAGCTAAGAGAGTTAGGGTTTGAAGGCTGTGTAACGTCTAGAAGTGAATCTAAAGCAATGGATAACAATAAGATAGACCTTATTGATACTGAAGGAAAACTTCCATTCTATGCACAACTTAAGAAAACTCAAAATACTCCTTCCTATGCTAAGATCAGTGCTGAATGTTCTTTAAAAGATAAACCTTTCGTAATTTTTTGGAATATACAAGAAAAGAAAGATTCCAAATGTGTATCTAAAGGAGAAATAGTAATGATACCAAAGGAATATTTTTATGAGTTGTTAAAAGCTCAACTATGCAAATAAGTATACAATCGTACATAGACGTAATCACAAATAGTAGTACATCCATTTATCAAATTGCTGATGATAGTTCTGTATCGGCAGTAGAAAAACTTATTGATACAATACTTAAAATGGGTGGCTCAGGAATGAGATGCAAAGACGTTTTTAAAGTTTCATTAGAGCTTTATGACGATGATAAATATATAGAATATGCAACGGAAGAGATGGAACAATCCACTGAGGAGGCTTGGGGAGAAGACTATGAAAAGTATCAAGAACTTGCTAAACGTAAGGAAGCTCTTTATAATGTAGACTATAGAAAGAGGGACTATGATGCCATACATGAAACTGAGGATGAGTTAATGGATCTAGCACTTCAACGTGGAATTATACAAGATAAGCTTACTTGGGCGAAAGAATATAATGAGGGAGAAGCTTACAATGGTGGATATCCCGTTGAGACTAGAATCAAAATTGAACCAATCAATTACATTCCATCTGCAGAACAAACTCAAATTTTACAAAATATAAACGATTTGTTTAATAATTATGCAACATTCGATTAGAATACAATCATATGTAGATGTAATCACTAATTCTAGTACTGAAGTATGGCAAATTGCTTCTGAAGAATCTGTTAGAAGAATAAAAGAAGTAATAAATGCCATATTGAAAGTTTCGGGATCTGAAAAGACTGCAGATGATCTGTTTACATTTGCTTTGAGATCTGACTCAGTTATGATTGTTCCCAAGAATTGTGAAGATGCTGAGACATTTATGCAGCTTAACTTAATTAATGACTTATTCGACTACGATGGCGAATATAATGGTTAACTAGATAATTATGAAAGATTTTACTCATTGGGGTATTAGGCAACGATTAATGCCTGAATACAATTACAACGGTATATGGAATAATTTGGCTACTGTCAGAATAGGAGAAGGCGTGGCTGGTCCATTACCACCTAACTTTTCAGAGTTTTACGATGTTGGAATTAATACTTTATGTAATGCAGAATGTCCATTTTGCTATGTAAGTGCTTCCAATCGTGGTAGAAACTTTGAAAATATTTGTGAAACTTGGCTTAAATGGATGAAAACTTTTCCTGACGATATACGAAAAGGTGCAATTACAAGAACATTAAAGCCATTTCAAATTGCAATTGGTTCTACTGGAGAACCTACAATACATCCAGACTTTATTAACTTTCTTAAAACAGTATACGAAAGTGGAGTAGTCCCAAACTACACCACCAATGGTATAGTGTTGTCTGAATTAAGTGAAAGAGCAGAGGAATTGATAGAAGTCACTGGTAAATATTGTGGAGGTGTAGCAGTCAGCTTTGGAAACAAAGACATAAGGGATAGAGCTTATATGGCTGTAGAGAAACTTCTTGCTAACGGAGACATCAATGTTAATATTCATCACATTATAAGTGATAAGAAATCCGTAGAAGACTTCTTAAACGTATGGGGCGAATATAATGATGAAATCCGTTATCATGTATTACTTCCATTAATGCCTGAAGGTAGAAGTACGGAAGGTCTTGATCCTAGTGCTTGGGATATGTTGGAAACATCTATTACAAGACTAGGAATAGACAATGTAGCCTTTGGTGCTAACTTTGTAAAGAACTTAGAAAGTTCTCCAATCAAAACATGGCTTTATCCTCCAGAATCTCTTAGTAAGAATGTTATCTTGGAGAAGGATTGTGTGAAGATAACTCCAAGTTCGTTTGACCTAACTCCAATGATGGAAATCTGTTTATAGTAAATAAAACGAAGTGAATACATATCTGATTCCAGTAGCTGATAGAGAGGAAACCTATATTTGTAAGATTTCCTCTCGTAATTTAATTGAAGCGAAAGATAAGTTTATAGACGAAATGGTAGAAACCTATGATATTGACTACCCAGGAGATATAGCTGAATTAGCTGACTATCTAAATGATGAAGGTGTTCAATTTGGTAGGTTCTACGATGCAGAAGAGTTTTAATGGTAAACAAAGAGAAAGCCTCTCTAGATGATCATAGACTGATAAAGAGCTTATTAAGTGCGGGGATGTATGCAGAGAAGGGAACTGAAGAGCAGGATTGGAGGGATAAAATAGATGTAATAGCTAAAGGAGTATTTACTTCTGATGATACTATTTACATTGATGCCAAAAACAAAGACGGAGATCAAGAATACAGCGTAAGTGTAGAGATATTGAATTATCTGACATCTACTAATAAGGCTGTTCTAGGATCTCTTCTTGTTGGCAAAGCTACTCACTATGCATTTAAGATTAGGAACAAATGGCTTATAGTATGTAAAGAATTATTACAAGATATGGTGGCTGCAAGATGGAGTTCATCATTGAGTGATAATGATACCATAATGGCAGTAAAAGCTGTACCGTTTAAGAAGAGTAAGCCAGGAGACTATTCTACTAGAAATTGGATGGGAAAGCCTGATCTTATAGTAAGAATACCTATCAAGTATATATTGGAGAGAGGAAAGAAAAATAAGGACTACATAAGCATACCTTATGTGGAATTAACAGATGAGGAAGCTAAGAATTGCGATGGACTTGGATGACACGTTATTGGATTTCCTAGGTGAGTATAAGAAACGCTTTGGAGAAAAGGCTATGAAAGATAGCATTATAACTAAGAACGTGTTTAAATTAAGGAAAGATAAAGAGTTTTGGGAAAACTTGCCTTTAATAGATCATATGGACTTTATTCCAGAAATGTATTGTACTAAAAGGATTAATTCCAAAACATATACAAGAAACTCTATAATAAAGCAAGGTCTTCCTAATAGACCTATATATCAAATGCTTTATCAGAAGGGTAATAAAGCAGACCTAATTAAAGGTCGATGTGATGTATTAATTGATGATTCTGTATTTAATGTTGTAAGTTGTGTTAAAGCAGGACTTCCAGCATTACTTATAGATAGACCACATAATCAGTGGTTTGGTCCTCAATTTAGAATTTACAGCTTGGAATATGAAGAGATTCTAGATGCTTACAGGTTTATGAGACAGTATGTTTAAGATAGAGCCTATTATAGAGTCTATAAAGTTCTTAGATATTTCTGATGAAGTATATTTTGGAGAACAATATAGAGACTATATAAGTAACTCCAGACTTAAACTTATAAATCCCGATGAAGGAGGAAGTCCTCAAAAGTATAATGAGGGATTTAGTAAACATGGAAGCTTTTCAGATTCTCTCTACTTTGGTTCTGCAGTTCACGAAAACATTCTTCAGCCAGCTGACTTTAAGAATGTAGTATGTGACAGACCAACGGCTAAACTAGGATTTGTAATGGATGAAATAGTGAAGAACAGACAGAAGGGAATGTCCATATATAATTCTATAGTTGCAGCATCTAATAAGATTGATTATTATAAGGATAAGCTTACGGACGGAGTATTAGAGAATATTTTTAAGAAAGGTCTAAAGTATTATCTATTTAGGAAGAAATTCCGATAAACTACAGGAATAGAACCTATATTCTTAAATCCTGCAGACTACGGTAAACTCACAGATTGTCTTGCCTCTGTTGAGAAAAACCGTAATATACAGAAGTTACTTCATCCCGTATCTATATTTACTCCACCTATGGTTGTTAATGAAGGTACTTTATTAATGGACGTAAAGGTGACAGTAGACGATCAGGAAGTAATTTTAAAATTAAAAGCTAAATTGGATAACTTTACTGTAGATTTTGATACTAATTCTTTAGTTTTAAATGACTTAAAGACTACAGGTTATTATCTAAGTAAGTTTGAAGAAAGCTTCGAAAAATATCATTATTATAGGCAAATGGGCATGTACTCATGGATGTTGATGATGTGGGCTAAGAAGGAATTCCAATTCACCAAGCCCATGCTAACAGCAAATATGTTGGTAGTGTCTACGGTGCCGAATTATTACTCTGGTGTTTTTAAAGTTAGAAACTCTGACATTAATAGAGGTTTTAAAGAGTTTATTAGACTTTTAAAAATGGTAGCATATTGTAAAGTATATGGTTTTGATAGAGAACCCAACATTCAGTGAACTAGATGAAGCCTATAGAAGGTATTTCACTCTAGGATATTTGAATACAGATATTGGTAGCAAGTTTGCTCTTATTTCTCTAACTTGTTTTTTAACAAAACAAGCAAGAGTTAAAACTCCAGAAGCAACTCCATATGACGTATTACTTAAAGTAATAGGTGGAGATACAAGCAGTTTTGACATGGAGTTCCTAAGAGCAGTAGCTACTATATGTAATGACTTTATGCGTAACACTACGGAGTTTCTTACATTTGATATGAAATCTTCCAGAGAAATGGTGATTAAGATTAGGGAAATACTAAGTACTTATTTACCTTTTTAATGGATAAGAAAATAAGGTTGAGATACCACTATAACAGAGTTATACTAGACAAGTTAGCTGAATTAGTGGAAAAATACCCAGACCTAAGATTCATTCAACTGTTACATGGAATTGGAATAGTTGATGCCGATGGGAGAGATAGGTTTGCAGAAGAAAGTGTTGATACATGGGAAGGTATAGTTAAAAACAAAATGGCTTTTCCAGATAAGGATTAGCTATTTAACATATTTTAGCCAAATCCCTATTGTGAGATCTACTTAAATGTAGTATCTTTGTACCACTTCTTCGGTAAGAAAGAAGGGAAGATTAGTTCAAAACATTAAGATTGATTAACAGAAATGCTCTTGTACAGAAATCAAAGATGTATTATCTTTGTACTGTAGTTAAAGAGATAGATCAATGTACAATGAAATAATGTTTAAAACTGATAAATTATGGCAACAGCTAATTTCAAAATCGTAGAGTTAAAAGGATTCACTAAAACAGAAGCACTAGATAAAGCACCTTTCCAAGTTATTAAAGACGCTACTCAAGCATGGAAAAATGCAGGTAAACCGATCACAGAAAAAGCTTTAAGAGAGTTCTGTGCAGAATATTTACAGCAACATACTAAAATGGCAACTGGTGTAGGTTGTTCAATTACTTTTGAGGCTGGTGTAGCTGATACAAGAGAAAGACCTTACACTGTAATTGACATTAAGAATGAGAAAGGTAAGAGAAAATATAAAACTGGTTATCAAGGAATTGATCCTGAAACTGGAGAAATCTTATTTACCAACTTTGAAACTAAGTCAAAGGCTAAGGAAGTAGCAAAAGAACTTTATACTAAGAAAGGCTACAAGGGAGACATCTTCTGTAAGTATGTTAAACAAGTAGTTGAAGGTGAAGTAGGAGCTTTTGAAGTAAAACATACTCCTTCTAAGAGTGCTAAACCAGGTACATATCTTGCATTTGGTATAGAGTAATTTAGATTACATACTTAGAAGTAATTCTTGGACTCAAGGAGTTTAATTATCAAGGGATTATCTAACGTATATGCGTTGGGTAATCCCTTTTCTTTTTAACAGCGTAACAGCTTTGATTCAAACCAGAAATGGGTAAATTAACAGTAGAGCAATTACAGGCAGACTTATCTTTATGTAAGAGAGAGTCAGAAATAGAAGATACATGGAAGTTTATGTATGCTAATGAATTTAGCATTAAAACTATAAAGAAGGGATTTACAGATGGAATGATGCATGTAGGTGGCAGAATTATTATACAAGAGACTAAGATGCTTAGAAAGAAGAATGTAACCAGATGCCCATTTTTATCGGCAATGGTACAAGCAATGTGGTATGCTTTTGATGATGAAGATTACGTAGATGCTATCATTAATAATAGTGATAAGTATTTTACACACTTTGTCTTTAAGCAATATCCAGAAGCCTCAGAAGTAATGTATAAAGTTTATAAAGAAGTAAGATCACTTGCTTCACCTTCTAAAGCATGGAGTATTCCAAAAGTAAGGGAGATAATGAAAAATCTAGATTCCATGTACGGATTTTTCAACAAAGTAAAGCTCGTTGACGATAGATTCAATCTTGAAACAGAGATGAATGATATTATGGCTAAATTAGCAGTGTAGAATGAAAATAACAATAGACGAACTACTTAAAGGTAAGGCAACTAAGATCAAAGATAAAGCATTCTTTCCAACTAGAGCATATTGTGAACCATTTTTAGAGAAAATGAGTAAGTTCACCAGTGATTTTAGGGTGGAAGTACAGCTTCCAGATCAAGTAACAAGAACTGTTGAAGGCGATATTAATATGGATGATATTACTTACAATAGAGTATTGATACAAGCAGTAATGCCAGACACATGGGATAACCACGAAGAAGTAGTTGGAATGGTATATGGTTTGGATACAAAACCTGTAGTTAAGTTTTATAAAGGAGGACTTAACATGGCATGTACCAACTTATGTATATTTAGTCCTCAATTTCTAAATGTACAGGAATTAGAGCCAGAAACAGGCATAGATTATAGACCAGTTATTAATCTTATGGAGCAAACTAGTGATCTTAAAGTCTGGATACAGAATTTAAAGAGCACTAACTGGGATAGGGACAAAGAACTTATAGAAAGGAATTTAGGCAAATGGACTATTAATGCTTTACATCACCAGTATGATAATGGATTTACTAAAGCTAAAGTAGGTGCTCCTTTAGTATTAAGTGCCTATAAGGACTTGTTTGAGGATGAGAAGTCCCCGTATTATGTTCATGAACATGAGGCTGTTAATATGTTTAAAGTTTATAATGCCTTTACTGATCTTATTACTAATGATAAAGGGAAGGATATTATAAATAAGTGTGAAAAGACCTTGTTATTAAGACAGATCTTAGATCTATAAGCATAGAGATGCTGAGTTAAAGTTCTAAACAATAATAGAATGCTGGTAATAAAACGTAATAAAACGATACAACCGTTTGACCATAAGAAGGTTAATGCTGCAATTATAAAAGCATTTAATGCAGTACATGAACCTATAGATGATGATATTTTAGGAGATATCCGTGATGAACTCTCCTTTAACAATATAGTTGGAGTAGAAGAAATTCAAGACCAAATAGAGCAGGCTTTAATGTCACTTGATTATTTCAATGTTGCTAAAGCTTTTATTCTATATAGAAATAAGCAGAAAGAAAGGAGAGCATTAACTGAGAAGGAGGAATATATTACCAACTACATTAATGCTTCTAATGCAGCTACTGGAAGTAAGTATGACGCTAATGCTAATGTAACAGAAAAGAATGTTGCAACTCTTAATGCCGAATTATATAAAGGAGATACTATTAAGTTAAATAGAGCCAGACTTGCTTCTAAAATAAGAGAAATGTATGGTGAGGATTTAGCTAAAGAGTATATCCGACAACTAGAAAGTCATGAAATATATAAACATGATGAATCTAGTATTATGTCATATTGTGTTGCAATTACTATGTATCCATTCTTGTTAAATGGTTTACAAGACCTTGGAGGATTATCAGCTACTCCTAGAAATTTGGATTCTTTCTGTGGTATATTTATTAACCTATGTTTTGCAATTAGTTCCCAGTTTGCAGGAGCACTTGCTACTGGCGAGTTCCTTATGTATTTCGATTATTTCTGTCGGAAAGAATGGGGAGAGGATTATTATAAGTATGCAGACGAATCTGTTCAACAGTATAATATAGCCAGAAATTATGTTGAAACGCCTGATGGAGGATATAAAGGGTCAGCTACCAGTAGTACAAGATCTATTGATAAAGTAATTACCCAGAAATTTCAACAAATAGTATACTCTATGAATCAACCTGCTGCGGCTAGAGGATTTCAGAGTATATTTTGGAATATATCTTATTTTGATAAGAACTATTTTGAAGGAATGTTTGGGGAATTTGTATTTCCTGACATGAGTAAGCCTAAATGGGAATCTTTAGATTGGTTACAGAGAAGGTTTATGAAGTGGTTTAACGAGGAGAGAACTAAGTGTATTTTGACCTTTCCAGTAGAAACTATGGCATTGCTTACTGATGGAGAGGACATAGTTGATAAAGAGTACGCTGACTTTACTGCAGAAATGCAAGCTGAAGGACATAGCTTTTTTGTCTATACTTCTGATAGTGCTGACTCATTAAGTAGTTGTTGTAGATTACGTAATGAAGTAACTGATAATCAGTTTAGTTATTCATTAGGTGCTGGAGGTATTGCTACTGGTTCTAAATCGGTAATTACCATTAATCTTAACAGGTTGGTACAAGATGCAGTTAATAAAAACATTGATATGCTTGACTATTTAAGAGAGCAAATCAGAAAGGTACATAAATACCAAACTGCATTTAATGAGCTACTTAAAGAGTTCTTCGATGGAGGATTACTTCCAGTTTATAAAGCAGGATTCATTGACTTAAAGAAGCAATATCTTACTCTTGGAATAAATGGAATGGTAGAGGCTGCTGAATTCTTGGGTATTACTATTAATGATAATGATACTTATAAGGAGTTTGTAGAATCTATTCTTAAGGTATTCAATGAAGAGAATAAGAAGGCTAGAACGGAAGAGTTGATGTTTAATACTGAGTTTGTGCCTGCAGAGAATCTTGGAGTTAAACATGCTAAGTGGGATAGAGAAGCTGGATACTTTGTGCCAAGAGATTGTTATAATAGTTATTTCTATGCTGTAGAGGATGAATCTCTAAACATTTTGGATAAATTCAAACTTCATGGGAAGAGCTATGTACAATACCTAGACGGAGGATCTGCATTACATATGAACTTATCAGAACATTTAAGTAAAGAGCAATATAGAAACCTATTAAAGGTTGCTTCTAGAGAAGGAACTAATTACTTTACTTATAATATTCCAAATACTATATGTAATGAATGTGGTCACATTGACAAGAGGTATTTAAAAGAGTGTCCTCATTGTGGAAGTAAGAATGTAGATTATGCAACTAGAGTAATTGGTTATTTAAAGAGAGTTTCTAACTTCAGTGAAGCTCGACAAAAAGAAGCCAATAAACGTTACTATTATGGCAGTCGCTAAACTAGTATTATTAGTAATACTTTTAGCATACCTAGGTGTAGCTCTATGTTATAAGTATTCCGATGTATTTAGAAAGAAGATCATAGAGGAATTAGAAGAGAAAATCTTGGATAACGAGTATATGAACAAGGTAGTACCTAACATACTTGTTGTTAATTCTTCAGTTCCTACATTGTTATTTATCCTATTATTGATATTTGGGTGAAGTATACAGACACTGATATAGTGTTTCAGGAAGTTCCTGATGAAACTACTCTTGCCATTAATATTTCCAATTGTCCTTGTCATTGTCCAGGTTGCCATAGTGCTTACCTGGCAGAGGACATAGGAACTGAATTAACTTGGGAAGAGCTTAAAAGACTTATAGAGAGAAATAAAGGAATAACTTGTGTATCCTTTATGGGAGGAGATGCTGATCCTGCATATGTAAGCTATCTTGCTAGTAAGGTAAGAGGTATTACAGGTCTTAAGACCGCATGGTATTCTGGTAGATCTGAAATCTCTAGTGAAATAGATGTATGTAATTTTGACTACATCAAGATAGGACCATATATAGAAGAGCTAGGTCCGCTCAAATCTAAAACTACTAATCAAATTCTCTACAAAGTACATGCACCTCAATTGAATTGCTATCACTGTGTAGAGACTGAAATTAATAGGTTAGAAGATATTACTTATAAATTGCAAGATAAGTAATTATTGATTTTAAAGTACTTTAATTGAGGTATTTGGTAACTAATTCTCCAGAATTATTCGAAT
>OGJV01000422.1_pt1 | contig 24778 bp, 18 predicted proteins | sample 1572271 | NCBI WGS metagenome assembly OGJV01 (sample SAMEA2582107, study PRJEB24529) | metagenome | biome: Human gut stool | place: China | collected 2011
TGTTAAAGTAATACAAATCGCTTCTAGCCGTTTTGCCTCACCACTTGTACCGGACATTGCACCATTTGATCTCCAAGTAGAAGGATTATTCACATTTCCCTGCCATCCATAGGACTGTACATGTGTTGTATAACTAATGCCTCCGCTATAAGGCTTGTTTGTCAGTTTAATTTCGATACCTTCCAGACGTTTTGCTTGTCCACTTGTACCACTCATACTTCCGTTAAACTTCCAACCTTGCCAGCCATATGTCTGTACATGCGTTCTGTATGTAACATTTGGTGTACTGTTTCCTTCAATCGTAGGATTCATTGAAGATGTCGGCTTCGAATTCACAACTGGTGACGTTCCAGATAATGCAATATATGCACTTTTATTGACAGATTTAATGCCATTCTTATTCTCGTCAATCTTCTCGCCCTTCTTAACAATTACAATCTGAATTCCTTCCAGACGTTTTGCATAACCTGCAGTTCCTGCTGGTGCACCATTCTTTGCCCAATCAAGCCAGCCAAATGTCTGCGCATGTACACGATAATAAATATCATAGTTATCTTTATCTGCTCCGGTCAGACGGATTTTGATTGCTTCTAAACGTTTTGCCTCACCGCTCGTTCCGTTTTTCTCGCCATTTGCAGACCACGGCAGCCATCCATACGTCTGGCAATGTGTAGTGTACTGTACACCAAGATTCGCATTTCCGGATACACGCACCCATATATTTTCCAATCGTTTTGCTTCACCACTTGTACCTGCCATCCAGCCATTTGACATTGCCGGTTGGGAATCACCATATGTCTGGATATGCGTCTTGTAGCTGACATCTACTTGTGGAATTACCGTTGGTCTTGGTACTGTAGTTCCATATGTAAATGTACTGCTTCCACTTACCGCGCCACACTGTGAACAGCTATAATAGTACACAGCTGGCGAATCATAGGTTGCATCCGACTTTTTCGTTGTATTGCTTACTATCTTCGCCGTAAATTGATGCGGCAATTTATCACCATACGTAAACACATCTGTACCTGTTTTTCCGCACCGACTGCACTCGTAATAATATGTTGCCGGTGACGTACATGTTGCTGCACTTGCCATGTAAGCATCAGATATATGCTTTACAGAATACGCATGCCCCAATGCTGTTCCATACGAATATTGCACATCTCCCTTCTCATTACATCCACTACATGCATAGTAATATCTGGCTGATGATGAACAATTCGCTGCACTTGCAAGATATGTATCGGATATTATCTTTTTAGTATAAGAATGATCCCCTGCCGTACCATATGTATACGTTTTTGCATTTGCAGACTTATCTACTGCTCCGCATCTCGCACAACTATAATAATAAATTGCCGGCGATACGCAATTTGCCGGTTCCTTTAACGCAGCTTCCGTCTGAACTTTCTGTGTATACTGATGGTTCAGTTTGTCTCCGCTATAAAATGTTGTCGTTCCCTTCTGTCCACATCCCGCACAGCTATAATAATACGCTGCCGGCTTTTCACAGGTTGCTGCACTCGCGAAATGCGCTGTATCTACATGCTGTACCGTATAAGAATGTGCTGCCAGACTGCCAGATTCAAAAGTCTCTGTACTTAGCTTTTTACAGTTGGAACAGCTCTTGTAATATGTTGCTTTCTTCGTACACGTTGCATTGCTTTTTAATGCTCCTGTTACTGTCGGATCATTCACATATGTATGTGTAATGGTGTATGTTTTCTCAACTGATTTTGAAAAGATGCCTTTACCCGTAATCTTGCATGTACCTGTTGTTCCACTCGTCGAATGACTCACGGTATAATCTGTTCCGCTTGTCAGCTTAATGCCATTATAAGTTACTGTTGGAGCAACCGCAGATGTACTTGTTCCACATGATATAGACGTCTTCGCCAGTGTCACTACCGCATTACTGATATCTACCGATCCAGTTGCTCCTACTCGAATTGTGTAGGATCTTTTTATAGAAGGGTTGTATTTTGGGTATACAGAAATCGTAACAATTCCTGCTTTTTTCACTTTCAAAACAGCATCGTTCGGTTGTACAATACTCTTTTTGGGAGCCTCTACAATACTGTCATCTGAGCTTTCAAACATAACATCTCGATAACCGCTATCTCCATTCACATCTTTTACATAACACAAAATATTTGAACCTACTGAATTTTCAGTTGGTACACTTAGATGATAATAACTATCCGACGATTCACTATTTCTCCAACATAACAACATTGATGTCGGAGGAACAATCGTAATCGTTGCGTTACAGAAAGAGCAGACACCGGTTGCCTTGCCTGTACTGTCAGCCGTACCATAGACGTAGGAATGTGGTGCTTTTTCTATTGTTTCTTTTATGGTCATCCCGCATTTTGAACACTTGTATATGTTCTCTCCGGTTGTCTGACACGTTGGTTGAACTGTTGACTGCAATACTTTATTATGATTACAGCTCACAGTAAGACTAAATGTACAAAGTACGGTACTTCCTTTTTTGCAAGTAATCGTTGTAGTTCCGGCTTTCTTTGCAGTAACTACTCCATCCGCTGTCACGCTTGCTACTGTTGTATCAGAGGATGTGTATGTAACAGTATCAATCACCCAGAGATCAAGAGTCTCTGATCCATTTACCAGATGAACCATCGGTGTGAGTTTCTGCGTTTCTCCTAAATACTGTGTTGCTTCCCCCTTAAGATAATACTTGTTGATATATGCGTCTTTTACTTCGACTTTCTGCATAATATCTGTATGTCCTGATAAGGCAGACTGGCTTAAGCTCTGGGAAGTGCTGTTAAACTCACCCGCTAACGTATTCGGATAACCAGAGGCAGTTGTATAAAAATCCCCCAGTCCAACATAGGTATTCCTTGGATCAATCATGCTTGTATAGTGACCGGTTACGGCATCTGATGTCTGCTTTACCCAGTCAGATTTCTCGTCATACCACTGGTTAATCCCCGATACCAGATTTCCCTTATTCCAATTATACGCTAACACTTCGGCATATGTTGATACACCATTGTATTTTACAGTACTCAAGCCTTTCCCATTCAGACGGTTATGTCCACTTCCCACAAATCCGAAACACAATCCACCTTCCACCGCACGGATTCTCGCAATCCGCTCCAGATCGGTCGACCATTTGATTGGTACATAATCGGATGCCGTAAGCATCCGGTTTGAATTTCTCGGATCTGGTACATTTCCTGCCTCGCATGCTTCTTTTCTTATTTCATTAATCCGGTTCAATGCATTTTGTGCATCTACATAATACGTTCCATACACCCCGAACATCGTACATCCTGTCGATGGCGCACTTACATCCGTCTCCAGTATTGTGTACTGTGCTGCCTCTGCGATTGGCGACAGTTCCGTCATACCCATACTGAATATTATTGCAAATGCCATGATATATGCAACAAGTCTCTTCCCTCTACGTTTTTTCATTCGCCCCTCCATTTGTAATTTTCCCTACACCACTATATCTTTCACAAGTTTCTCTGGTTTTATTTGTCTCTGCTCAACCGTATATGCCCCAAGCAGCCGTTTCTTTGCTTCTTCGAATACACCCATATCATCGATATACATATAGGCAAGCACGTCGCCTTTTCGCACTGCGTCGCCTAGATGTTTTCTGATATCCAGCCCGACACCTAAGTTGATCGTGCTGTCCTTCGTCGCACGTCCGCCGCCTAAGATGAGGTTCACCATGCCAACCTCGCTTGTGTTGCAGGCTGCCAGATATCCATCCTCTTCACAGACGATCGGCACACAGTTTGCCGTGAGCCGGAATTTATTCACATCGTCGATGTAACTGCCATCGCCACCCTGTGCTTCCACAAACTCTTTGAACTTGGCAAGTGCCGCACCGCTCTCGATTGCTTTTTCACACTGTGCCTTCGCAGCTTCAAAATCATCGGATTTTCCCGCTGCCATATACATATATGCCGCCAATGTGAGCGATACAGTAAGCAGCCGGTGGATGCCATGCCTGTCGTAGCCCGCACAATTTTCCATACCCGCACAATCTGCCTTGTCTGTGCGGTCCGCACCATATCCCTGTTGCGCTATATTTTCGATTGCACTATAGGCATCACACCGGCTCTGCACGTCTGTATCCCCGCTTGTGTCATATGTGAGATATGGCTTCACATCCTTCATTGAAAGCACCTGCACCGCCTCGATCACTTCGAGCGCATTGCCAACCTTGCAGCCGAGCGGTTCGTTCATATCCGTAATCACACCATAACACGTTCTGCCAGCAGATTTGCCGATATCAACCATGATCTGTGCCAACGCCTTTGCATCTGTTTCGTTCTTCATAAATGCGCCGCTGCCACATTTCACATCCAGCACGATTGCATCCGCACCTGCCGCAGGCTTCTTGCTCATAATCGAAGATGCAATGAGCGGCAGACTGTCGACTGTCGCCGTCACATCGCGCAGCGCATAGATCTTCTTATCTGCCGGTGCCAGATCTCCGGTCTGTCCGACAAGCGCCAACTTCATCGAATTGACGTGTTCAATAAATTCTGTCTCCGGGATACTCACACAGAAACCCGGAATCGCCTCTAACTTATCAATCGTACCGCCCGTGTGTCCAAGTCCTCTGCCGCTCATCTTCGCAACCGGTACCCCCAGACTTGCGAGGATCGGCGCCACGATAAATGTCGTCTTATCCCCGACACCTCCGGTACTGTGCTTATCGACCTTCACACCGTGGATGGCTGCAAGACTGAGCTGGTCGCCGCTTTCCGCCATCGCATGTGTCAGTGCGCAGGTCTCATCGTGCGTCATGCCTTTGTAGTAGACACACATCAGCCACGCACTCATCTGATAATCAGGGATTTCTCCCTTCGTAAACCCTTCCACGATAAAACGGATCTCATCTGCAGTATGCTCTGCGCCGTTCCGCTTCTTCATGATCATATCGTACATTCGATACATCTTACGTCACCCCCTGTGTCGTAAATACATCCTAGCGATTGTCATATCATGCTACATAATATCCTGCAGGAAACTCTTCCCAATTGCCTTTTCATCATCCACACAGCTTCCAAGCAGGTACTCCTCCACGGTCTTTCCAATATCCGCAAAAGTCGGTCTTGTGCCAAGATCCGTTCCCTGCTTCAATCCCTTTCCATACATCAGAATCGGAATATATTCCCGTGTGTGATCGGTTCCCTTAAAGGTTGGATCACAGCCGTGATCCGCATCCACGATCAAAATATCCTCGTCCGTCATCTGCGCATACAGTTTCGGCAGCCATGCATCGAATTCTTCGAGCGCATTCTTATAGCCAAGCGTATCTCTTCGATGTCCGTATTTCATATCAAAATCAACCAGATTCGTGAAGATCAGTCCCTCCGGTTCTGTTTGCATATAGTCAATCGTCTTCTGCATGCCATCGGTATTTCCGGTCGTATGCACCGAAGCACAGATGCCACTGCCATGGAAGATATCACTGATCTTGCCGACACCGCATACCCGCACGCCCGCATCTGCCAGATGCAGCAGCACATTGTGTTCCGATGGTTCTAACGCATAGTCACGCCGGTTGCTCGTACGCTCGAAGCCATCACCTTTTCGTACAAATGGTCTTGCGATCACGCGTCCGACGCCATGTTCACCGACCAGAATCTTTCTTGCAATCTCACACATCTCATACAACCGCGAAAGTCCGACCTTCTCCTCGGACGCCGCGATCTGGAATACCGAATCCGCCGACGTATAGACGATCGGATATCCGGTCTTCATGTGCTCCTCTCCATATTCCGCAATGATCGGAATGCCGGATGCAACTTTGTTTCCGTAGATAGCTCCACAACCGGTCTGCTCGATAAAAGCATCGATAATCTCCTGTGGGAATCCATTCGGATATGTCGGAAACGCATGCTTCGTATAAATCCCAATCATCTCCCAGTGTCCGGTTGTTGTATCCTTGCCGTTGGATAACTCCTGTGCCTTTCCATACACACCAACCACATCACTCTTGGTTGCTGCATCGTAAAACGATGTCTTCTCAATCGCACGAAGTCCAAGCTTCGTCAGATTGTCGAATTTTGCATCCGGATATGTCTCTAAAATATGTCCAAATGTATCAGAGCCAACATCGCCGAACTTATCTGCGTCCGGTTCCGCTCCGATTCCTGCACTGTCAAGTACGATCCATATTACACGTTTTGCCATATTTCACGTCCTTTCTGCAAAAGTTCTATGCTTCTGCCTTGTTTTTATTTCTGTAAATCAGGTACAGTGGTAACGCTACAAATACGACTCCACCCACGATATTTCCAAGTGTGACCGGAAGGAGGTTGTTCAGGAAGAACTTACCAACTGTCATCGAATCAAGCTGATCCGGTGTCATGCCTGCCATGATTGCCGCATTGTAGTATGCCTCACCGTGCTTTACAAGAAGGCCGGCAGGAATGTAATACATATTTGCCACGCAGTGCTCATAGCCTGCAATAACAAACGCCCAAATTGGGAAGAAACATGCGAAGATCTTTCCAATCGCATCCTGACATACACCTGCCAGAAGCACTGCCAGACATACAAGGATGTTACACATGATTCCGGATGTAAATGCCTTCATGAAGCTTAAATTCATCTTATTATAAGCCGTCTTGATCGTCGCTGCTGCAAGTGCGCCATTCCCATAATCAAGCTGTCCACAACGGTTTACCAGCACAACTACGATACACGCACCGATCAGATTCGTGATAAATACAACTGCCAATACACGGATCATATCAAGAAGCTTGATCCGCTTATCAAAAACAGCAAATGACATCAGGCAGTCACCTGTGAAAAGCTCTGCGCCAATCAGCACAACGAACATCAATCCCACCGGGAAGATTGCACCTGCCAGAGACTTCGCAATACCTGTATTGCTGATTCCGTAAACTGCCGCACTGCTGCTCGATGCACCAATCGCAATAAACGCACCTGCCAGCATACCGAGCAGTACCAGCTTTCCGAACGAAAGCTTTGTTTTTCCTTCGTATACCCCCATGTTATCTGTAATCAGATCACCGATCTTTTTCGTACCCATTTTTTCTTCCTTCCTGTGTCTTCCATTTTATAATTTTTATATTCTATCAGAAGTCAACAACCGGCTTCCGCAGAAATCTTTCTCTTAGCACGCTTACTTCAGTGCTTCATTCAGTGCTTCTGTACCCGGAAGCACAAACCTTCCATCCTCAATGATTGCCGTCTTTGTGCCATCCGGCTTCACGGCATAGATTCCGCCAATCTCCTCATATGGGATCGTGATATCGGTATGGCAGTTAAAATATGCACCTGCCCGCGCCTCCTTGTCCTCTGAATTGCGCAGCGCGGAGCACTCATTTTCCTTCGCTACGATCTCTCTGCCATCCGGGTTGTACAGGCGGCTGTCCTCGCTGTAGCTGTAACAGGTATCACCGACTGCAAAATGCGGTCCCATCTTCTCTACAATCAGAATCGGGAGCTTGTATAAGATGTCATATTTTCTTGCCATCGCATATGCCGTCGTGTTCGTACCGATCGCGAATTCACCGATTGGAAGTGTCTCATGGTGGAATAGCAGATTCTCCTTGATAAGCCGCTTGTTCTCTGCCTCATCCTCGAAGTTCTTACAGGTATAATCAGCAACCTTTCCATCCTCGAAGGTAAGCTTCAAGTCTGTGTATTTAAGTTCGTTCAAATACACCTGGCTCACATGCAGCGTTCCCTTCGTACCGTTGAGTACCGGGGAAGTAAATACTTCACCAAGCGGGATATTCACATCTGCCAGACAATTCTCGAAGTTCGTCTGTGTCTTGCGGTCGATCTTGTGCAGCATCACCTTCATGTCCGTCTGGTTGCCACCCTTGCCAAGCACCTGTACATATTCTGCATCATCGAGACAATCAATCATCGTCTGCTGGATGGATTTGTATTTCTCATTATCGAGCGTATTCACTTCCACAACTGCATCGAAGATCTCCTCGAAATCCGCACCGATCTCCGGGATTGGATATGCGATAATCGTGAAGCTGTACTGGTCATGTGGAATGTAGTGATTTGTGATCTCCGCCGCCTTCGACGCATATTCCACAGACATCTTCTGCTGCTTGTCGGACAATTTCCATACGGTCGGCTTCGTCTGCGGGCTGAACGGATCTTCGCCGAACACCTCAATGACCGCCGGACCTGCATAGACAAGCGCAGCTTCTTTCTCCTGCTCATAGGTCTGCTCCATAACTTCGAGCTTCCGCTCCATGAACGCGCGGTCGAAGAACACTGCATCATCGCCCGCATGGTCATACTCATACTGCTTGTTCGCCGGTGTCGCAGCATATCCGGTACGGATCGTTGCCTTCCGGTTCATACGGCTGACCGGATACCGGAACAAAATCGCAGACAATCCTTCCTGCTCGAACATGCGGATTGCCGCTTTCACCATGCGCTCCTGTCCGATCGCATAGCGGATATTCACAGACTTCTTCGGGCTAATATCGATCCGCATCGTCTCAAAGCCCTTGATAAAGCCCTGCACATACGTGCGTGCCAGACTTTCGATCTTCTCCTCCGGAAGCTTCGCCAGATACTGCGCCATCCGAAGCTCATTTTCACCGATATATTCGCCGTACGCATACAGATAATCCGGTGTCATAAGGTCACTCTGCATGATGATATCATACGCAAAAGGATTCACGCATGTAACCGTCTCCCGGATTCTTCTTGCAACAAGCACATCCGCATAATCATACATATAGTAATAGATAGCTTCCTTGATCTCCTTCTCGTCTGGAAGCTTCTCTCCTTCGGATGCAGTAAAGATTCCATACACCTCTAAGAAAAGCTCCATCAGGGAAATCATCGCCTGCATCTCATCTTCATACGCGTACGCAATCATAGCACGGATCTCTGCGTATAACATGCATAAATATTTGCCATATTCACCAAGTTTTTCCACGGCATAATCCGGGTTTGCAAAGCTTGCGCCATAATGCTCCGGCAAAATGTCTACATATAAATTGTGATTGATCTCCTGTAATTTCGAAAGTGGAAGGTCGATCTTTCCCGGCTGTGACACAATCTCGTACACGTCATACACATACAGAATAAACTCTGCCACACTGTCAAAATATGTTTTGAGATTCTTCGCACCTGCATCCATCTTCGCAAGTGTATCCCAGATTGTCTGATCCTCTTCCTTTATTTCACTGATTCGTTCTATCGCAAGCTGCATACGCTCCTGCAAATCTGCGTCGTTCATAGTTTCCTCCTACCTCGTCCGAAGACTTTAAAATCTGCCTAATAAAATGATTATGACCGGAACCACAAAGGATACGATGTTCAGCCAGATGGAGATCCGCTTGCCACGCACGCCGCCCTTCTGGGACTGTAAACCCATGCGTGCAAAGATCTCTCCAACGATCGACAGCAGCATGGCGATGATATACAATAACCCGAATACCTCCGGCACATGCCCCGCCGTCGCGATGGACACGATCACACTGACAACTTCGATAATCAGCGCGATTCCACCCATGCAGTCAGCGATAATCGTATCGCTCGCAAACGATGAATCTGTAAAATAATATCTTCGTTTCTTGAACAAACTCATAATCATTTATTTTACACAGCCAATCAGGGTGTTGATATCATCTACCCCGTTTGTCTGCATATATTCCTCAATTCCTTTTATAATCTCAACGGTTGCATATGGATTGTGGAAATTCGCCGTTCCAACAGCAACTGCGGTCGCACCAGCCATGATCATCTCCAGTGCATCCTCGGTATTCATTACGCCGCCCATACCGATGATTGGCAGTTTCACGGCATTTGCCACCTGATATACCATACGCACTGCGATCGGATGGATTGCCGGGCCGGATACACCAGCCGTCTTGTTTGCAACTGCAAACGTCCGGCGTTTCACATCGATCTTCATACCGGTCAATGTATTGATCAGAGAAAGTGCATCACTTCCGGCTGCCTCGGCTGCCTTCGCCATCTCCGTAATATCTGTGACATTCGGAGAAAGCTTCATGATGATTGGCTGCTTCGCCTTCGCCTTGATTGCCTTCGTGATATCATACAGTGCTTTTGGATCCTGTCCAAATGCGATACCACCCTCTTTCACGTTCGGGCACGATACATTAATCTCCAGAAGGTCAACCGGCTCATCACCAAGCCGTTCCACAACGTCCAGATAATCTTCGGTACTCTTGCCACACACATTGACAATAATCTTCGTATCCTTCTCCTTTAAGAATGGGATATCCCGCTTCACAAATGTATCGATTCCCGGATTCTGCAATCCGATTGCATTCATCATACCGCCATAGGTCTCTGCCACACGTGGTGTCGGGTTGCCCGGCCACGGAACATTCGCCACGCCCTTTGTCGTCACGGCTCCAAGGAGATTCAAATCTACGAACTCATCGTATTCCATACCAGAGCCAAATGTACCGGATGCAACGGTGATTGGATTCTTAAGCTCCACACCTGCAATACTTACCTTTGTATTCATTACAGCTCCACCTCCTCAGCATAAAATACAGGGCCATCCTTGCATACACGCTTATTCTTCACCTGTGAATGGTCGTCAATCTCCTTCGACTTGCATACGCAGGCAAGGCAGGCACCCACACCGCATGCCATACGCTCTTCTAAGGATAACTGTGCTTCGATGCCATGTTCCAGTGCATAGCTCTGAATCGCACGAAGCATCGGTGTTGGTCCGCAGGCATAAATCTCTGTGCCCTCGATGCCGTACTGGCGAATTGCATCCATAACCGTTCCTTTGACACCGATTGCGCCGTTGTCGCTGGATTTGTATACGGTTCCATATGGTTCAAATTCCTCTGATAAGAATTCCTCATCACGGAATCCAAGCACGATCGACTTCTCGCAGGTAAGCTCCTTCGCAAGCTGCAGCATCGGTGGAATACCGATTCCGCCGCCGATCAGGATTGCCTTCTTATCCTTCTTCGTAAATCCGTTTCCGAGTGGTCCGAGTATCGTGATTGTATGATCGGAAGTGAGCATCGAGAATTCCTTTGTGCCCTTTCCTGCAATACGATATACGATCCGGAGTGTACCTGCTGCACGGTCAATCTCACACAAACTGATCGGACGTGGAAGCAGCTTGCTTCCATCTGCAGAATACACGTCGATAAACTGTCCCGGTACTGCCTGGCTGGCAATCTCCGGTGCCTGTATCACCATTGAATATATGTCTGTGGCGATCTCGTCCTGACGGACGATCTTCGCCTCCATCTTTATCTTTCCCATTTTCGACTCCTCTTAATTCTCTTAACGGTTTGCTCTGGCGCCGTTGATGTCGGCGATCATGTCCTTGACTGCCTGCCGGCTCGCCTCCGCATATCCGGTCTCACCGAAGGATGCGTATTTGTCCTGCTTGTAAGCAGCGATGATGCCACGGGAAGAGTTGACGATCGCACCAAGTCCATCCGGATTGAAGTAATGTACGAGATCTTCTGCCTTGCCGCCCTGCGCACCGTAGCCCGGTACAAGGATGTATGTCTTCGGCATCAGCTTCCGGAGTATCTTACCCATCTCCGGATATGTCGCACCAACCACACATCCGACATTGCTGTATGTATCGCCCATGCAGGCTTCACCCCACTCAACGACTTTCTCTGCAACAAGCTCGTACAATGGGCGGCCATTCATAAGCTGATCCTGGAACGGAAGATGGATTGGATGTCTTCACAAGTACGAAGATACCCTTATTGTACTGCTTGCATACATCCACAAATGGCTTCACACCATCGGTTCCAAGATATGGATTGACTGTCACGAAATCCTCATCGAATCCAGCATATTCTTTGCTTCCTACCTGCACCTTGCCAAGATGTCCGACTGCATATGCCGTTGATGTAGATCCGATGTCACCACGCTTGATGTCGCCGATGATTACAAGTCCCTTCTCCTTTGCATATGCACAGGTCTTGTGGAATGCAATGAGTCCCTCGATTCCAAACTGCTCATACATTGCGATCTGCGGTTTCACTGCCGGAATCAGATCGTAAGTTGCATCGATAATTCCTTTATTGTATTCCCAGATTGCCTCGGCTGCACCTTTTAAGGTCTCTCCATACTCAGAAAATGCTTTCTTCTGGATATACTCCGGTACATAGGAAAGCATCGGATCTAATCCGACTACAATCGGTGCGTCCTTCTTCTCAATCTGTGCTACTAATTCATTAATCATTTATTTGTCCTCCTATTATGGTAATGCCACTCGCATCCGCTCAACGGCCTCCTACTGATCTTCTATAATTGCCCCATTGTAGCGGAGCTCACCATCTACGATGGTTGTCAGAACCTTTCCAACTAATGTCTGTCCGGTATATGGGGTATTGTGTCCCTTCGATTCAAACTTGATCGGATCAACGACCCATGTTTCTTCCGGATCGAAGATTACGATGTCCGCCTTCGCTCCCGGTGTCAGTCTTCCGTACTTGTCATCGATGCCGATGATCTTCGCAGGATTGTAGCTCATCTTCGTCGCCATATCCATGATATCCATAAGGCCCGGTGCTACAAGTGCCGTATACGTAAGTGCGGCAGACGTCTCTAATCCGACGATTCCAAATGGTGCCTTATCAAAGAACTGATCCTTCTCTTCTGCGGAATGTGGTGCATGATCGGTAGAGATTGCAGGCATCGTTCCGTCTACCAGCCCTTCCACCAGTGCCTTTACATCCTTCTCTGTCCGGAGTGGCGGATTCATCTTGTAGTTGCTGTTGGCTTCCTTGATATCTGCATCCGTCAATGTGAAATGATGTGGACAAACTTCGGCTGTGACATGCGCGCCAAGCCGCTTCGCCATCCGCATAAGCTCGACCGTTCCAATTGTGGAACAATGGCAGATATGAAGCTTCGCCCCTGTCTCATGTGCAAGAAAAATATCACGCGCGGTGATGACATCCTCCACGGAATTCGGAATACCCGGCACACCAAATTTCTCCGATGCTACACCCTCATTTAACACGCCTTTTCCAACGAGATCCTTGTCCTCGCAGTGCGCCATGATCACTGCACCAAGCTCGGCTGCTTTCTTCATCGCCTCGCGGTAGACACGGATATCCATAACACTTTTTCCATCTTCGGAAAATGCAACAGCGCCTGCCTTTAACATCGCTTCCATATCGACAAGCTCTTTTCCTTCCATCCCTTTCGTAATAGAGGAAAGCTGCTTCACATGCACATATGCATGCTCCGCACGTTGCAAAATATCCTGCAATACTTCCACGTTATCGACAACCGGTTTTGTGTTTGGCATCGCACAGACTGTCGTCACACCACCCGCGGCTGCTGCACGCGAACCGGTAATGATGTCTTCCTTGTATGTCAGTCCCGGATCACGAAAATGTACATGCAGATCAATAAACCCCGGCATTACATATTTACCCTTTGCATCGATCACAAGATGTCCATTTTCCTGGGCTTCGTTGTAATCTGCCTGCTCGCCGCGGCTTCGCACGTAAATCTTCTTTATACAATCCTGTTCAATCAATACGTCTGCGATCTCGTGCAACCCGGTTGCAGGATCGACGACGTGACCATCAACTATGAGCATAATAATCCTCCTGTGTATTTATAATACATACATCTTATACGTCACACTTTCCTTGTATAACATGTAGAATAACCTTCGTTGTGATTCGAGTGCATCCGTACCGGAAACACGCACGGTTACACTTACTTTACTGCCTTCGTACTGCAATGCAGTCACTTCGGTTCCGAAGTCGCCAAGTACGGAAAGCATATCCTGTATAGACATCCCCTGTTCCGCCTGTGGATCGGGTGTCAGCTCGATCTTCACAGATGCATCTGTGGTGTCTCTTTCGTTTATCGCTGCCTGAACTGATCTATACTGCGTCTCAAATTCCGTATCCACATTTCCTTTTCCAAGGAAGATTCCATACTGATGATACCGCGATAATTGCATAACCTTCCGCACATACAGACGGTACAGTTTTTCCTCATCTGCATCACCGGGGAAACGTGCGTACACCTGCTTTTCGCGCTCTGGTTTGTATACGCTGTCCTGCGTTTGAAGCTTCGCTTCTGCCACATCTTCCGAGCAGCGCAGGCGATCCGTAAAATAGCGATGCATCGCATCATCCACCGCGTTGATCTGTTTTCGTATCTGATCTAATTCCATATTCTGATTTGTATTCCTTCCTGAATCCTTTTTCAAACCATAATTATTTTTTATTTTACCATAAGTCGACAAAAAAAGAAATGTTCTTGCTAGAATTTAACAGGATATCCCTGCAAAAAATTCTCATACTATCCATATATATCAAATCAATCAGAAAATGGAAGGGAATGTATTATGAATCAAACAGAGCACGCAGAAACAACCGTATATCTTTCCCTCGATGCAAGCACGATGGTTGCGTCCAAGCAGGTACACATTGAAGATATTGCTTCCGTCTTTTGCAGCCAGCCGGATATCATGCACGACGTGAAAAAAATCAAGCTGTTTACATTTCGTGACAACGAGCAGGGGCAATTAGTCGTCAATGCCCTTGCAATCATTGGAGAAATTCTGAAATACGATAAATCCGTGACTGTCCAGAATATTGGCAGCCAGGAATGCGTCGTCTACTATCGGAACTTAAGCGACGGACACAAACGAACCGGAAAAATAAAAGCCGCATTTCTGATGCTGCTCGCCTTTTTCGGAACCGCCTATTCGATCATGTCCTACAACGGGGACGTCGGTGCCATTGATCTGCTGCAGGATCTGTATCAGATGTTTACTGGAACGCAGGCAAGTGCAACCACTGCCGGATATCGATTTGGCATTCTGTTTTACTGTGTCGGGCTGTTCTTCGGTATGCTGCTCTTCTTCAATCACGGTCTGAACCACAAGAAAGCCGATGATCCGACACCGCTGCAGGTACAGATGCGATTATATGAGCGGGATGTCAACGATGCAATCGTTGTAGACAGCGCACGGGAGGGAACGAGTCTCGATGTTGATTAAAACGATTGCTTACTGTTTCTTTTGTATCTGTGCCGGTAGTGCTGTTTCCGCTGGTTTTGTCGCATTTATCACGATGCTTGGTATCTTCGATAAACTGGCAGAGCAGATGAAATCCGGCAAAGGTGTCCACCGAATCGAAGCTTTGATCATCGCCGGTGTCACGATTGGAAATGCTGCGTATCTGTTCGGACTCCGGATTCCGATCGGGCTGGCAGGATTCAGCATCTTCAATCTGTTTGGCGGCATTTTTATCGGGTGTCTCGCCGGTGCTTTAGCAGAAACCTTACAGGTCATGCCAATTCTATCCCGCCGTTTGGGCGTGCGGACATGGCTCCCTTATGTGATTGCCGCGGCTGCCATCGGAAAAGCACTCGGCTGCGCCTGGCAGATTCTGTTTTTCCCTTCTTAAATTATAGCGAAAGGAGTTATCTCTATGAAAGTAAAGCAAAACGACCAGGAATATAATCGTTACGTCGAAGCGATCACGCCGAAGCACAGTTGTTTCAAAAACTGCCTGCACGCCTTTCTCGTTGGCGGCTGTATCTGTCTGCTCGGGCAGGTGATCTTCAACGTATGTACGACGCAGTTTCATTATGAGGAGGCAGATGCAATGAGCGTCTGTTCGATCCTGCTTGTATTTCTCTCCGTCCTGCTTACGGGGTTAAACCTCTACAAACCACTCGCGAAATATGGTGGTGCCGGTGCTCTGGTTCCGATTACCGGATTTGCGAATTCCGTTGCCGCCCCAACGATTGAATACAAAAAAGAGGGTGAAGTGTTCGGAAAAGGTGTCAAAGTGTTCACGATTGCCGGACCTGTTATCTTATTCGGTGTCGTAGTAAGCTTTGTCGCCGGTTTCATCTATTGGATTTTCAAACTACTGTAATAACAGATTATCCAGAAAGGAGTTATTATGAATCAGAATGAACAAGAAAAAACAAATCAGGCTGTCGGAAAACAGACCATACGCTTTGCCTGTCCACCAGCAATTTTAAGCCGTGCCTCAATCGTCGGTGACATGGAAGGGCAGGGACCTCTCGCCTCCTATTTCGACCAGATTGAGCCAGATCCTGCCTTCGGCATGGACTCGTGGGAAGAAGGCGAATCCGAAATGGTGCGCCGCGCAGTACAGACTGCCATCACGAAATCCGGCATCGCCAAGGAGAATATCCGCTATATCTTCGGTGGCGATCTGCTTGGACAGTTGATCGGTTCTACATTCGGTCTGAAAGATTTTCAGATACCTATCTTCGGTCTGTATGGTGCCTGCTCCACCTGTGGCGAAGCATTGTCACTTGCAGCTATGACTGTCAATGCAGGCTATGCCTCGCATGTCATTGCCGTGACAAGCAGTCACTTCGGTGGTGCAGAAAAACAGTTCCGGTTTCCACTGGAATACGGCAACCAGCGCCCACTCTCTTCTACCTGGACAGTCACTGGAAGCGGCGCATTCCTTGTATCTGCAACCAGTCCAGATCAGCCGATGAAAGAATACCCTCGCATCACTTCTGTGACAACCGGAAAAATCGTTGATTACGGCGTACGGGACAACATGAACATGGGCGCCTGTATGGCACCTGCCGCAGCAGATGTCATCTACCAATGTCTCGAAGATCTCGCCGTCAAGCCATCTCATTTTGATAAAATCATCACTGGCGATCTTGGAAAAGTCGGCAGTGAAATTCTGATAAAACTGTTACGGGATAACGACTACGACATCGAGAAACAGCATATGGACTGCGGCGTCTGTATCTTCGACAACGAGGAACAGGATACCCACAGTGGCGGCAGTGGCTGCGGCTGTGCGGCTGTCACACTTGCCGGTTATATTCTGCATCAATTAGAATCAAACGAATGGAAACGCGTGTTATTCGTCCCTACCGGAGCATTGCTTTCTACAGTCAGCTTCAACGAGGGACAGACGATCCCCGGCGTCGCGCACGCCGTTGTCATTGAACACATCGATTTATAAATTGGAGGATGTATATATGGGCTATATTCTTGCTTTTGTCATCGGAGGAATCATCTGTGTACTGTCACAGATTCTGATGGATACAACCAAACTTATGCCCGGACGGGTGATGGTAATCTTAGTCTGCACGGGTGTGATCTTAGGGGCAGTTGGTATCTACGAACCTTTCATGAAATTTGCCGGAGCGGGTGCTTTCGTTCCCCTGACCGGATTCGGCTACAACCTGTGGAAAGGAATCAAGGATGCAGTAAACGAAGATGGCTTTCTCGGACTGTTCCGTGGTGGTTTCAAAATGGCAGCCGTCGGAACCTCCGCCGCTTTGATCTTCTCTTACTTTGCATCTCTCATCTTCTCTCCAAAGATGCCAAAGAATTGAAGCTTTATTTATAACAAAAACAAAAAGAAGTATCTGATTGCAGTCATAAACAACTGTTCTCAGATACTTCTTTGATTTATATTACGTTTGCGGCTCCGGTGCCTGTGTCGTCGGCTCCGGTTGCTGTGTTGTTGGTTGCTGCGTTGTTGGCGCCTGTGTTGTCGGCGGTTGTTGCGTCGTCGGTGCCGGCGGCTGTGTTGTCGGCGGTTGTGCCGGATCGGTACCTCCAGTCTTCTCAAAGGTAACACTGATCGTTCCGTTTGCCTGTACATCGTTAAATGTAAAGCTTGAAACAGCGCCCTGACTCTGTCCATTTACAATGACATCCTTGATCCGGTATCCATTGTGCGGTGTGATATAGAAGGTTACATTCGCGCCCTTCGCGACTCGAACTGTCGGTGAAATTGTTCCACCTTCACCCGCCGAAGAAGCAAGTTCAATCTCGCCTTCCTCTAACGGTGTATGAATATCACACACCTCATCCGTGTACTCGTATCCATCGGTAGATTCTCCGCTGGAGCCTACCAGTTTTTTATTACCATTTTCATCAATCTCGACTGTGAATGAAACGGTCTCCGGACATCCACTGTTTGCACGTTTGTGTGACTCTGTACAGAACTCAATCGCTTCATGTCCACTGCATCGCTGTGATGGAATATCTGCCTGTGCATAATAATCCGAAGAGGTTGGACAGCCTTCACCCGGAAGCAATCCGGTGATCTCGCAGACGCTGATTGTCGTGATTCCCTCCGGACGTTCAAAGTCTGCAGATGTATCCTGTCCCTCTAACTCTACAATCTGATCCATGATATCACGCCACATATATTTATGCGTATTCTGACCACCCATATCAACATTACTGTCATATCCCATCCAGATAGATGCGGTATAATATGGTGTCATACCACAGAACCAAAGGTCATAGTTTTCAGAGGTTGTACCTGTCTTACCTGCACAAGTCATACCAGACTGTAATCTTGCCGGAGTACCAGTTCCGCTTGTAACTACGGACTTCATCGCCTCGATCAACTGCCATGCAGTTGTCGGCTTGATTACCTCATGGGAGGTTGGTGTCGTGTTGTCAACTACCACATTTCCATCATGATCGATAATCTTGGTAAACAAAATCGGCTGATTGTAAACACCACCATTTGCAATCGATGCATAAGCGGCTGTCATCTCATAATTCGTAACACCATAACTCAATCCACCCAGTGCACACGCCTGTGTCTTATCTGTGAGCAGCGTACCATTGCTGTCCACCTCCTGGTCTACCAGTGTCGTATATCCAAACTTCAACAAATACTCAAATGCTGCCTCTGGTGTCTCTTCGGTAATTGCCTTTACCGCACAGACGTTAATGGAGCTTGCGATACTCTTACGGATCGTACAATATCCGCTATGTCCGCCACCGGCATTCCGAACCTCATTACCATTTGCATACTGATATGGCTCATCGTTAAACGATGTTGCAAGACCTGCCTTACCACTGTCGATCAGCGGTGCATATGCTGCTACGATCTTGAACGTGGAACCCGGCTGTCTCTCTGCCTCCGTTGCACGGTTAAATGCACGGTTTACGGTCTTCGTACCACGTCCGCCTACCAGTGCTTTTACATAGCCGGTATGCTGATCCATGATTGTGAACGAAAACTGTGGCTGCGGTGATACAGAAAATGCTTCAGCGACATAGGTTCCGCCTGTCTCTTCCAGCATCGCTTCCTTGAATGTGTCGGCTGCGGCTCTCGCATCCTGTTCACTCGGATAAATATTGTTATACTTCGAATTACCTGTCTGCTCTGCAAAATAATTGGTCAGATCGCCAATGCTGTAATTGTAATTTGTTTCTTTGTCGGCTCCCAGAAGTGTCAGCTTGTAGCTCAAACCAACCTTCGTGCTATTGCTTACATATTCCGGATTGTTGATGACATCATCACAGATCTTCTGGATTGCTTTATCCTGTGCAGAGTAAATCTCATAACCACCCGTGTAAAGCTTGTTCTCCGCCTCTGACTTTGTACAGCCATACATATCCATAAACTTCTCTATGACACCATTTATGATAGCATCCTGATAGAAAGTGTTCACGTCAGATTCTGCAAGCTGAACCTCATGCTCGGCATCGATTCTCGCATAGACATCATCTGCCACTGCCTCGTCATACTGCTGCTGTGTGATGTATTCCTGATCTAACATCTTCTTTAAAACTTCCGCCCGGCGCTTTTTGTTCTCGTCTGGATTGGCAACCGGATCGTAACGGCTTGGGTTCTGTGGAATACCTGCAATAACTGCGATCTCTGAGATCGTAAGTTCCGTCATATCCTTACCGAAATATTTCTCGGAAGCTGCCTGAACACCACTGACACCACGTCCCAGATAGATCGTGTTCAGATAGTACTCAACAATCTGCTCCTTTGTGTACTGCTTCTCCAGCTCAATCGCCAGATACTGCTCCTGAATCTTACGTTCCAGCTTGTCCATAAATGTCGTCTCATCCAGACCGACATTAAATACCTGGTTCTTGATGAGCTGCTGCGTCAGCGTCGATGCACCCTCATTAAAGTGACCGCTTGCCGCGCCCTTTGCAAACGCACGGAAGATACCGCGCACATCAATACCATTATGCGTCCAGAATCGCTGATCCTCGATCGCAACAAACGCATTGACCATATCCTTCGGGATTTGATCATAATATACATAAACACGGTTGGAATCGATCGTGGAGATCTCTCTTTCTACCGTGCCGTCCTGTGACCGGATATTCGACCGGTATCCCTGCGGAACGATATTGATACTGGAGGTATCCGGTGCATTGTCCAAAATGCCCTTCATCATACCGAATCCGGCTCCGGCTCCGGCTATGATCACTGCAATGATACCAACCAATATGACCTTAAAAAGTATAACCAGCACTTTTCTCGTATTTCGTTGTGTTTTGGAAACAAGTTTTCTCTGTTTTTTCTCAGTTTCCGCTTTTGAATAGCCCATCGAGCTACCTCCCTTTATTTTTGCATATAAGTATCCAGATAAACGCCATTATAGCAAACTTTTACCACAAATACAAGATATTACCTATTCTAAACATTTTTCTTTTCCTCTATTCTTTTTCTCCATTTTTTGGTAGAATAAGTTTAGGTGCCGCGGATTTTTCCGCGTGTAAATTCACTGCGCATTTACATGCCCCACAAGTATAGTCGCAGTCGGAGGCTTAAGATGAAAGGTTTTGTAGGCATCGGTCGCGCAGACCATGTGGAAACAGCCATAACGGAAGCAACCGCCGGATTGAAAAAAGCAGATTTTCTGATCCTGATTGCTCCCTTTTCAAAAATAGAAGCTGCCGCCGCCCTGCTCGGTGAGAAATATCCGGGCACGCCGATGATCGGCACCAGTGGCGAAGGCATTGCAAAAGAAATGCGTCTGAATCAGGCAGTCATCGTCATCGGATTTGCAGGCGTGGAAGTATGTACGGGCGTGATCGAGGATGTCCGCACAACTCCGGTCAAATCCATGCATACATTTCTTGCGAATCTACAGGCAATCGAACCGGGAGATTCCGATACGATCTGTCTGGAATTTATGACTGGATGTGAGGAGCGTGTCCTGTCAACCGTCCATGATTCCCTGCTGGAAGCTGGTGTTCCGTTGATTGGTGCCAGTGCTTATGGCGTCCTGCTCGGTGAAAAACACTGTGTGATTTTAGACGGGAAGGTTCATACGCGAAGCTGTGCGTATGCATTTATCAAAAACAAAGGTGGCAAGATCCATCTGTATAAGGAAAATATTTACAAACGGCAGAGCCGCCGTGCGCATTTCGCCAACTTGGTAGAACCGGGAACGAAAACACTGTTTCAGTTAGATGGCGTTCCAGCATTAGAGCTCTACCAGGAGGAAACCGGCGTCCAGCTCGAAGATATCCTCTCTGCCATGCCGCGCCATCCACTTGGACGCGCCCTCGGTGAGGATACCTGTATCATCCAGACAATGTCGGTCGACCGGAACGGCGTCATGTTCAACGGCAAGGCAATCTATGAAAATGACAGCATCTATATCATGGATGTCGATGATTACCGGCAGATTCACGAAGAACTGCTTGCCTCCATACAGGCATCTCCGGTTTCATTCCTGCTCGGCTTTGACAGTGCGAACCGTGTGCGCCTATTTGCAGAGGAAGATGCCCTGACCGACTATGTTGCTTCATTCCGTACGGTTGCGCCTGCTGCGATCTTCGTCGGCGACGGCCAGCAGTTTAACAACCAGCATATGAATCAGACACTTGTGCTTGCAGCATTTGAATAATTACACGCAGGAGGTATAACCACGATGTTTAAAAAGAAAACAGAAATACATGCAGTTCCAACAGAAACGGCAACCGGGCTTGCCTTAAAGCAAAGCTTAGAGCCGATCACCCAGATTACGAAAAGCCTGAAGGAAAACCGGAAATCCCTGATTGAAGAAGAAATGCAGACCGCAAGTCAGATCTCTGATATCCAGGGTTCCTTTGATACGATCCTCGCGCAGTCCGATCAGGTTGCTTCCGGTATGGATTCCATCAAGCAGGAATTTGCCAATATCGTAGAAGTTTCTTCCCAGATTGAAACGAGCGTCAGCGGCGTACTTACCGCGACCGATCAGGCAAACGAAAATGTCGACAGCCTGCAGGAAAGCTCTTCCAATGTACTGAAGGATTTCCAGCATGTCGTGGAAGTCTTAAATAAATTCCAGAGCAGCTTCGACGAGATTCAGGAGACAATGTCCGGTATTATTGGTATCGCCAACCAGACAAACATGCTCTCCTTAAACGCTTCGATTGAAGCCGCCCGTGCCGGGGAGCACGGTCTCGGGTTTGCCGTTGTCGCAACCGAGGTCAGCACCCTCTCTGCAGAGATCAAGAAGCTCGTCGATACTGTAAATGCAAACATGGCACTGCTCCGCGAGGACGCTTCCAACTTAAACGCTTCGATGGAAACAGCAAACCGGATGCTCTCCCATGAACAGGAGCAGGTAAAAAAGACAACCGAACTGTTTGGCAATATCAAAGAATCCGTCAACGGTGTGATTGAGGTTCAGCAGCAGATTGCCGCTGCCGTTGACACTTGTAACGAAACCGCTGATCAGATTCAGGGAGATATCTTAAGTGCCAAGGACGGCTATATCGGCGTGTCCGAGACAGTCAACCAGTTATCCGGCGATATCACACGCAAGAATCAGTTGTACGAAAACATGATTAACCTCTTAGATCAGGTCGATCCGATCGTCGAAGAAGTACAAAAAACACATATCAATATTTAATGGCGACAAAAAAAGTGGCAGGGATTTTATATCTCTGCCACTTTTTTTGCGGTAACTTCCACCAACTGTTCCAGTTCCGGAAGCACAAATATCTGTAATTGCGGGATGATTCCCGGCTTGGCGATTGCAACACTCTGCGATAACTGGGCTTTTGTCCGTTCCATCGCTTCCGGCGCATAGTCCCAGTCGATCTCTGTAATCCGCCGTATACGTTCCCATTCTTTCGCATTGAACTCCAGATTCGGAAACATTACATTATATCTATTCGCGAAATACGCATTCATCCGGTCGTAATCACCATAATACCATTTCTTAGAGAAAAATTCCTGACGATCATACATCTGCTGCTGTTCCAACACTTCTACAAAAGTAACCGCATCATATAACACCTCCGGTTGCTTTTGCGCATTATAAAACCGGAAATGTCTGTCCCAGTACAGATCCAGAAAATTATAATCAAGCAAAAGATGCGCATAATATCCACGCACATACGGCTCCTGTAATGCATCACCATATTTCTGTAAAAACCAGTCCAGATCCGGTCGGCGCACCAGCTTGTCATAGGTCACATCGTTCCAGAAATGTGTGTAATGCTTATCCCTGCACATATCTGCGATCATATTTCCAAGAAAAAATGCATTTTGCTCCTGTGCGTTCATCTCCGGCAGCATCTCCAGCGCGCGTTTGGCACAGGATAAATGGATTACATAGCTTGGCATATCCGAACCTCCGACAACAAATCATCGTCCAGAAATACATTCTTGATATTTGGCATCGGCAAAATCTTCGTTTCCACCAAAGCTGTCACTTCCTTCCGCTCTGCCACATGCTTTGTCCGAACTGTCGTGCGCTTGTCTGTGACAAACTGCAGCTTCTGCTCTTTTACTGCCTTCATGCTGTAAAAAAGCAGTCCCTCCATCACATCGGCAATCCGTTCTGCCGTTGTAACCGAGCGCATCAGCTTCTCCTCCGTCGTTGTAAACTCGCGCTTGTAATCGATACATCGGATGTAAATATCTGAGATATCCCCCAGTCTCCGGCGCTCAAAGATATCCTGAAACTGTCCAAGTGTCTCCATCCGTACATTTGCGGTTCCATTTACTTCTGCAGATAAGACCTCTCCCATCGCGACTGCATACACATAGGTCGACGCAGACACCCGCAGATTCTGTAAAAATGCATATACCGCAAGGGAAATCCCCCACATCTTCGATGGGAACAAAATTCCCACACTGTCTGCATCCAGACATTCTCCATGATATTCTGTATATTTCATCACCTTGCAGTTTGGAAGATTCTGTACCATCTGTTCAGTCATTGCCTGCCGGCAGTCCATCTTCCATGCATGTCCTGCAGACACATCAATATAATCAGACACGTAAAAAATATAATTCCGTGCCTCTTCTATCTCATTTTTCAATTCCATACCCCTCATTTGTATCCTCCCACTACTCTCCCGAAGCTTTCTTCTGTACAAGTGATTCATACAGTGTGCGAAAAGCAAAGCTCCGATATTCTTCCATCGTCATCCCGGTCTGCTTCGTGATCTCTTTTTTCTTCTGTGCCGAAATCTGAATAATACCGCTTAAGGATGACCAGAGATACAAAACCGTCGGCTTTGTATCGAGTGTTTCCTGTAACACGTTTGTGTTTTTTCCCTTCTGGACGAGCGCTTCCATCAATCCATATAATTCCTGCAGGATCTCCGGCAGAATCACCGTGCCCTGCTTCCGGCTGTTGGTTGCCTTCTCCTCAAACATCAGGGAAGCATAATACTTCGGATATCGTTCACAGAAAGAAACCAGCCGTTCACACAGCTTGTAATAGCTGTCCTCAAAAGAGGTATCTCCCTCGATATACACCGTCATCTCACCAATCAGGATATCAAGATAATCAACCACTATGGAATTATAGATATCTTCCTTGCTCCGGAAATATACATAAATCGTCGACTTGCTGTAATCTGCCTGCAGCGCAATATCGTCCATCGTCGTGTCCTGAACGCCTTTCGTCTCAAATAACTCCCTCGCCGCCGTCAAAATATTGTCGCGATTAAACTGTTCCAGCGCAAGCTTCTTGCGTGCTCCCATATACTCTCCCGCCAAATACAACTATTGTTGACATTATACAACGCGAA
>OGJV01000423.1_pt1 | contig 24726 bp, 21 predicted proteins | sample 1572271 | NCBI WGS metagenome assembly OGJV01 (sample SAMEA2582107, study PRJEB24529) | metagenome | biome: Human gut stool | place: China | collected 2011
GCAAGGTGACCAGCGCCATGATCTATCCCTGCGTGCTGATCGTGGTCATGATCGTCGTGCTGATCGTGATGATGACGAAGATCATCCCCAACTTCCTCAAAACCTTTGAGGATATGGACGCGGAGCTGCCCAAGCTTACGCAGGGCGTGATGGCGGTCTGCGAATGGTTCGAATCCTGGTGGTGGGTGCCGCTGCTGGTGCTGGTGGCGCTGGTCGTGGGCGGCATCCTCTTCCACAGGACGAACAAGGGCCGCCACTTCTTCGGCTGGCTCGCCCGCAAGACGCCCGTGGTGGGCAACCTGACGGTGAAAACCGCCTGCGCGACCTTCTGCCGCACGATGGAGGTGCTGATCGGCTCCGGCCTGACGCTGACGGACAGCATGGACCTCGCCGCCAGCAACATGGGCAACATCTACTATCTGGAGGCCATCCGCGATGCGCGCGCCCTGGTCGCCGAGGGTACCCCCCTGCGGGAGAGCCTCGTGCGGACGGGTATTTTTCCGCCCATGGTGTCGAATCTTGTCGGCGTGGGCGAGGAGACCGGCGACCTGCAAAGCATGATGGGCAAGGTCGCCGACTACTATGATGAAGAAGTAGATGAGGCCACCAAAAAGCTCCTGAACCTGATGGAGCCCGCCATCATCATCTTCATGGCGGTCTTTGTGGTCATCATCGTGCTGGCCATCTACCTGCCGATGATCAACATGACCAAGGCATTCGACAAATACCTGTAAATCCGTATATCCAAGCCGTGTCCTCTGGCGTGGGAGATAGGGGCCCGTGCCGCATGGCGATGATATAAAATCCGACGCAAAACAAAGAAAGGAAGAAAACTCCTATGAAAAAGTTTGGTTCCAAGTCCGGTTTTACTCTCGTTGAGCTGATCGTCGTCATCGCGATCCTCGGTATCCTCGCCGGCATCGCCGTCCCCGCTTACTCCGGCTACATCAAGAAGGCCAACGAGGCCGCCGACTACGCCCAGCTCGACTCTGTCAAGACCGCCGCTGTCTTCGCTTATACCGAAGAGACGGTCAAAAATGACACTACCGGCACTCCCGACGTTAATGTCACGCAGATCGATTTCACCTCTGGTGCCGAAAATGCTAAGGTTTATACGGCGGCAGTCCCTGCTGGCACCGAAGTCAAAATCTCTGACTACTGCGGTACTGTCACTTTGAAGACCGCCAAAAGTGCAACGTGGGAGGCATCTACTGCGAAGTGGGCGCTGACCGCGAAATAACCCCCACCCCCGCACCACCCCAAGCACTTAGAAACAACGCCCCGTCCGGCGTCCCTATCACCGGGCGGGGGAACACCCCTGACCTGACCAAAAAGGAGAGTTTCCCCCATGACCTGTCTTTTGCTGCTGCTCTGGACGGCGCTGGGTCTGTGCGTCGGCAGCTTCTGCAACGTGCTGATCTTCCGCCTGCCGCGCGGGGAGGAGTTTGTCAAAACACCGTCGCACTGCATGGCCTGCGGCCATCGTCTGCGCTGGTATGAGCTGATTCCCGTGGCAAGCTGGCTGATACAGGGAGGGAAGTGCCGCGCCTGCGGGGAGAAGATCTCCGCCCAGTACCCCGTGGTGGAGGCGCTCAGCGGCGGCGCGTGGCTGCTGGCGGCGTGGCTGTATCAGGCCGAGCCGCTGCGCGCGGTGCTGTATTCGCTGCTTTTCTCCCTGCTGACGGTCGTGGCGCTCATCGACTGGCGCACCTTCGAGATCCCCAACGGGCTGAACCTTGCGATCTTCCTGCTGGGCGCGGTGCAGCTTGCAGGCGATACCGCGCACTGGAAAACGTATCTCATCGGCATGTTCTCGGTGAGCGTTCTTTTCCTCCTGCTGTGGTTCGTGACGAAGGGCAACGGCCTTGGCATGGGGGACGTGAAGCTGATGGGGGCGGCGGGCTTGCTGCTCGGCTGGCAGCGCATCCTGCTTGCGATGATCCTCGGCAGCGTCTCCGGCGCGGTCATCCACTCCGTCCGCATGAAACGCGGCGCGCCCCGCAAGCTGGCGTTCGGGCCGTATCTTGCCGCGGGCATCTGGGTCGCGGCGCTGTGGGGCGACCGGCTCATCGCGGCGTACCTTGGCCTTTTTGGGCTGTAACACGGGAGAGAAAAGGGCAGGCGCGGACCTGCCCGCGAGAGAAAAACAAGAGCCTGTGGGAGGGGCAGAACCGTTCTTCGGGACGGCTGTGCCATTCCCACAGTCCGGGAGGGAACACTTATGAGCAAGCAAAAGCTGAGCGGCAGGGCGCTGGTGGTGCAGATCACCGAGCGGGAGATCCGCATCGCCCAGATGACGCTGGGCAGCGACGCCATTTCCGAGCAGGTCATCCTGCCCACGCCGCCGAACACGGTCGAGGACGGTCAGCTCGTGGGGTTGGACGCCCTGCGGGACGCGATGGAGCCGGTTCTGCGGCAGGGGCTGTTCCGCCGCTGCCGTAAGGTGGTCTTTTCGCTCTGCTCCACGCAGGTCATCAGCGAGAGCGTCACCGTCCCCGCGGTGAAAAAGCAGCAGCGCCTCGGTCAGATGCTGCTGGCGAACATGGACGAGTATTTCCCCATCGACCCGGGCGAGTATCAGCTTTCGTGGGAGAGCGTGGGCGTTGAGGCGCGCGAGGACGCGCGTCATCTGCGCGTGCAGCTCTGGGCGGTGCCGCGCACGATGCTCCACCGCTACTACGCCCTTGCCAACAGCATGGGGCTGAGCGTTGCCGCCGTCGATTTCTGCGGTCACAGCCACGCCACCGCCGTAGACGCGGACTTTGCCCTGCCAAAGCATGCGAAGTCCTCCGCGGATACGGACGACGGCGCCTGCCTCTATATCAACGCCGAGAGCGAGCTGTTGCTGCTGACCTTCGTTCACAACGGGCAGGTGAAGCTGCAGCGTCTGCTGCAGCGGGGCTATTCCCAGCAGGACGACCTCAATGAGGCGGGCATCGTGCTCGACTACTTCTCCGCCATGCCCGGCCGCGCCCGCCTGACGAGCGCCGTGCTTTCCGGCGGTCAGGCGAAGGAGGCGGGGCTTGCCCCGGCGCTCGCGTCGCTGCTGAATGTCCCCGTCGAAATGGCGGAGACCGACTACGGCGCGCAGTGGCTGCTCTGTCAGGGCGCGGCGCTCACCGCCCTTGACTTCGGCGACCCGGAGCTGAACCACATCACCGGCGCGCGCGCACCCATCAACCGCGCGTGGCAGTACGGTCTTGTGTTCCTTGGCGGCGCGGCGCTGACGGCGTCCGTGCTGCTGCTGCTGACCTCCAAGCTGTCGTGGAGCACGGAGCTGGACGGTCTGCGCGCACAGCAGGACCGCCTGACGGCGCTTGCCCAGCAGAACGCTGGCTGCGCGGAGAACTACCACAACTATTCGAGTATGTACGACGCTTACAGCGCCGACTGGGACACCGTATTCGACTCCGTTCGGACATATAACGACAACCTTGAACTGGTGCTGGGCGAGCTGGAGGCAAAGCTCCCCAAGAAGTCAACGGTGACCGCTCTGAGCACGACCGAGTTGTGTCTTGCGGCGCAGGTCGCCTTCCAGAGCAAGGAGGACGCCGCTTATTTCCTCGTGGCGCTGCGCGACGTGCCCTTCATGACCCTCAACACCGTTTCCAGCCTGACCATCGGCCCGCGGGAAGCCTACTCCCCAGACAAAATGATCGCTGCGCTGTACGAGGAAGCGGGGAAGGAGTCCCCCGTGCCGGGCACGGAGGAAAGTGCAGCGGATGGTACCGAGGAAAGCAGTACGGAAGAGCCTCCCACCGAGGGCGGCTATTCCCTCGATGAGCTGTTCCCCAACGCGTCAAACGGCATCACCGGCAAAATGATCAAGGACGTGCTCCCGCTGCTGCGTGCCGCGGGCGTTGACGAAGCGACCATCCAGAAGATCGAAAGCTACGCCGACATGATGGAGAAGGTCGGCATGACCATTTCCCCCGATAACCTTGATTTCCTGCAAGGTCTGCTCCCCGGAGGCGGCGGCAGTGGAGGCGGCACCGGCGGCACGCCGAGCAATCCCAACCCGCCCGTCACTCCGAGCAACCCCGGCACGACGACGCCGAGCACGCCGAGCACCCCCAGCGTTCCGAGCCGTCCCGGCAATTCCGGCACGCCGGTCACGCCTACCACGCCCAGCAGCGGCAGTACGTCCTCTGCTTCTGGCATTGAGTCTGTCGATATTGCAACGCTGCGTCTCAGCCTGCAATACCTGAACTCCAACCAGCTGGACGCTCTGCAAGCCGTCTACGGGCCGGTGCAGGAAAAGACCTTCTCGCTGGATGACTTGCGCAAGCGCTCCAATACCACCCAGGAGACGAACGCGATCCGGTCCCTGCTGCAAAACGATCCTGCCGCCATGTATCAGTTTTTCCTGCTGATGCGCGAGGATATCGCCCGTGAGGAAAAGGACCAGATCCTGTACGACAAGATCTTTGACGACATTTGGAAAAACGCCGATCAGCACCGCATGTTCTATGAGAGCGACGATGTGATGCTGAACAAATATCTGCCGAACCTGCTGAATATCCTGACCGACAACAAGACGAATGTCAACGCAACGATCGCGCTCATTCGGCAGAATCAGACGCTGAGTGGCAAGCTTGCGCTCCATCTTGCCAAGGAAATGGGCGAGCTCCGCTCGGTCAACACCGCGCTCGACCTTGCGATGCTCCAAAAGGAGATCAACAGCGGCGCAGCGTTCCAGCGGGATGCCGCCACTGTGGCCGCGGTCAACGCGCTGCTGCGGAAGAATCAGCAGACCTCCGGTACATCCGGCACCTCCGGCAGCACGGGCATGGATGAAAACGATCTGCTGATGTGGATCCTGATGAATCAACTCAAAAATCAAACCGGCGGCTCAGGCATCCCGGATATCTTCAACACCGGCGCTTCTCAGACGCAGAAGCCTGCCGACAACCGCTATTACCTGACGGTCGTGCTGACCTATGACGAGTCCTTGATCCAGGCGGAGCAGACGCGCAAGGGTCTGGATCGCGACGCCAAGGTTGAGAAAGTGGAGGTGGGCCAGTGAAAGTGATCGGTAGAAACTGGAAGGCTGTCCTGTCAGTCCTGCTCTTGTTGGTCGCCGTTCTGGTGTATGTTCTGGGCTACCGCCCCCGCAGTGAAGCTTACGTCATGGAGCGGGATCAGTTAAATGCTCAGATCACCGCGCTGCAAACCACCATCGTCGAAAACGAGATGTACAAGGGCGTGCAGGATCAGCTTGAGCCGGCAGAGGCCGCGATCGAGGAAAGCCGCGCTGCGCTTTATGAGAACTTCCCCGCGGATATGAAGGAAGAAGATCAGATCCTCTACCTGCTGTATCTGGAAAAAACGCTGGGGACCGGCAGTAAGGAGCTGGGCTACACCCAGAAACTGCACGATATTTTCCTTCAGCGCTTCGGGAGCGGCGGCGACATCGAGTTTTCTTTCGGTGAGATCACGCCGATGCAGACCTTGAGCGATGGCGCACTCCTTGAGGGCTTGAACCTGACGGTGTACTATCACGCCTCCTATCAGGAGTTCAAGAACATGGTGCACGCGCTGGCAACGGATGAGCGCATCACCTCCATCCGGTATGCCACCTTCAACTACGACAGCGAAAAGAAGCTGCTGGACGGGCAGATGACCCTGACGCTGTATCTGATGCCGTCCGCTCAGAACACCTATGAGGAACCGGGCGTAACGCCGCCCGCGACCGGTAAGACAGACATTTTCAACTGACCCATTGGGAGAGACAAGGCATGAAAAAGATCGGGAAAGAGAGAACAGCGGGCTTTTCGCTGCTGGAGGTCGTCGTGGCGATCGCCATCATCGGCCTGATCTCCGCGCCCATCTGCACGAGCCTGATCCTGGCAGGACGGATCAACGCCCACAGTCAAGTCGTGATGGAAGCCCATCTGAACGTCCGTACCGCCGTGGAGACCCTGATGAAGGACGGCGTCACGGAGGCAAGCGCTGACTACCGCGCAGGTGCGTTCCCCAATGTGACGGTCAAAACGGAAAAAGACGGCGACAACCCCTATTATCACGTCACGGTGTCGGATAAGCACACGGAGGAGCCGCTCGTTAAAGTGGAAACCTATGTCCGCGCGGTGCCGAAAGGCGGTGGCGCATGAAAAAGCTCCGAAAAGACAACGGCGGCTATGCGCTGGTATATGTGCTCATCGTCGTTTTGGTGCTGTGCGCCGTCGCCGTGTCCGTCTGCACCGCGGCGCTGAAAAATTATCAGGCGCAGGAGGAGTCCGTCCGCCAGACGCGGCAGCTCTATCAGGCGGAGGGCGAGATCGAAAAATTCGTGGCACTGGCGGAGCACGTAAGCTCCTTGCAGGATTCCGCGGAATACAACTCGGAAGATGAGGCAAAGGCTGCGGCGAAAGAAGCGTACGAAACGTACTTAAGCTCGCTGGTAAACCCGCCGGCCAGCGACTGCACCCTGGCCCCTGATGCCGATACCGACATCAAATTCTACACCTTTGCCCTCACCTACGCGAACGACGCCGTTCGCATCGAGACAAAGCTCAAAATGGAACTCAAATACGATGTAAAATCGGTTAAGAAGCCGGATGAGCTACTGCCCGACGGAACGACCAAAGAGGTCATAAAGTATACCGCCAAGGTCAGCAAGGCGGCGCACAGCTACAGCACCTACACCATCACCCACTTGACAGCGGAAGGGGAGACGAGCGGATGAAACGAAACAACAGCGGCTTTACCATGGTCGAGCTGCTGGTGACCGTCGCTGTCAGCTCCATCGTGCTGGCAGCCGCAGCGTCGCTGATGCTGCTCGGACTGCGGGTGCATCAAACAACGCAGAAGGAGGCGGGCGAGCAGCAGACCGTGCGCATCGTGCTCTCCGCGCTGGAGGATCTCTCCGCCAGCGGCAAGATCTACCGCGTGGAGCCGCTCTCCGACGGCTGGCAGCTACAGGGCAAGACTGCCGACGGCACTCCCGGCGCGGTGCTGCTGCGCTACAACAGCGGAACGCTCACAAGCGGCGCGAGCGGCGATCAGGTGCTGCTGGACAACCTGCGCGGCGCGCGGGTCGATCTGGACGGCAGCCTCGTGACCTTCACCTTCGCGACCGCGGCGCACAGCTACAGCACCTCCGTTTTCTGCCGCACCGGGATCGAGGGTGACAGCGTCGGCAAAGCGGATGCGGAAGATATCCTGACGAAAGAGCCCACCCTGCCGGAGTCCACTAAATTGTCCGAGAAGGAAAAGGCGGCGCGCTTCGCGTTTTTAAAGACGCTTGCGGACCAGTATGACAGCAGGGGAAATATCCTCAAGGGGGATACGAGCCGATACAAATACTTCTCCGAATGGTACATCGACGGCTACGAGGGTCACCCCGGCTGGAACCAATACACCCCTTGGTGCGGCTGCTTCCTCTCGTGGGGAGCCGATCAGCAGAAAGCCTCCATCAACGGCGCGCCGCCCAGCTTCGCAGACGTGGATGAGGGCATGAAGGGATTCAAGGATAGCCGTATGTGGCGCGAACGCGGTGACACCAACAATAAGCCCATCCCCGGCGACTACGTCTTTTTTGACTGGGACAGGGGCAGCGACCCCGACCACGTCGGCGCGGTGCTGTGCGTGGAAGGGAATTTCCTTTACACCATCGAGGGCAACAGCGGCGGCAGGGTCGCCGTCCAGCGCTACGATCTGAACGATAAGCGCATCGTGGGCTACGGCGTGCTGAACTGGAAAACGCAAGGGGAAACCACAGAGTAATCATCTGTTCATATAATTCTCAAAAAGAAAACAAATATATTGAGGAGGATACAACATGAAAAAACAAGTGAGGAACAAGCTGCGCGGCAGCGCAGGCTTTACGCTGGTGGAGCTTATTGTGGTCATCGCGATCATCGGCATTCTGGCCGGCATCGGCACGGTGGGCTACGGCGGGTACATTAAGCGCACCAACGAGGGTCTGGACGAGACCCTGTATCGCAACATCCTGTACGCCGGTGAGATCGGCAAGTATCAGAACCCCGGCGTAACGGGCCGCATCCTCGTCTCCAAGACGGGCGCTGACGTCGAATCTGTTGGCGGTGAGGGTGCCGGTTCTAACGGATACAATGAAGGCAATATGGAGGTTATTAACCAATGGATGGAAAATGCCTTTGGTGAAAACTGGTATGAAACAGTGAAATACCGCTCAGACAAATATGCCAACAGCAGCCAGTACAACATAATTCCTCTGCCCGGCTTGAAGCTCACACTGACCGAGGTGCATAAGGGTCTGCTTAACGATTTCAGAGCGTCCAATCTGAACGGCGAGGAGGCAAAACTGGCGAATATCTGCAACGCCATTTCCAAGGAGTTTGCCAACTGGTCCGGCGATCCTACAGAGCTTGACACTCTGAAAAAGCTGATCCCCACGGGCGACATGGATACGATCCTGCGCAAGCTGGGCGTTTCAAGCTTAACGGAACTCCAGAGCGCTGAAAACGCCGCCAAGCGTACGCAATTTGCCAACGAATTGGTCCTCTATGTCGCCGGCGCAGCAGGAGGCATGAACAACGAAGATATTTTAAATACGTATTTGACCAAGCTTCAGAACAAGAATGATAGCGGTTCTCTCGGTACTCCGTACAAAATTTACGATATTAACGGAACAGGAAACAACGCGGCAGATCTTGCACTGGCGTTCGGCGTGACGACCGGCTACGCGAACTCTGAGTATGCCAGCAAGGACTTCAAGACCGCCTATGCCAAGCTCATCCATGATGATGGGACCCTCGATTATAACACTTTCTACAATCTTCTGACGAACAAAGAGCTGTGGCAGGGTGAGACTCGCTATGAGGAATACCTTACGGCCAAGAACAATGGCGCTAAAGCGGACATGAAGGCATACCTTGGCGCATTGCAGGTCATCAATGACAGCAAGGGTACGTATGACTTTACCTTCGACACCTCCAGCTCCAACGCGTTCAACGACGACCGGACGCTTGCCCTGCTGCAGGGGGTCCTGAACTCCGGGAAATAAGGCAGACGGCTTGTCCCGGCAAGAGGGGGCGACGCCCCCTCTTGCCGAAAGCAGCACCCCGGAAACCACACAAAGCGAAAGGGATGATACTGGATGAAAACAGAAAGAAAGACTGCGCCCGCGGCGCTGCGGCGCGGCATGGTGTTTCTCTGCACGCTCGTGCTGACCCTCATGGCCGTCACGCTGCCCGCATCGGCATTGCTGACGGGCACTCCTCTCACTGACAAGAACATCTACTTGACAGAAGGTACTTTCAATGAAGGCACGAAAGATTCTATTAGAAAGGAAAATAAAACATGGCCTGGGGGCAGCTCCTGGGAGGTAGTCGGCAGTGAAACGATTCAAGGAACAGTAAAACCGAAAGAATGGTATAATAATCGTCAAGGTCAGTACACCTGCTACCAAAAAGCGAACTCGACCCTGACCATTACCAACAAGAGCGGAAAAGAGTGCCGCCTGACATTTTCCTATACAGTTCCGGCGAACGGAACGCTGTCCATCAACGGGATAGACAAAGGAATCGAAGGCTCATACGGCGATACGATCCTCCCCGACGCATCTGTAACGGTCAAGCTGACCACGCCGAATACAGACTGGCAAGACGGCCGTTGCCAAGAGATGTATACCGCCACCACAACGTTGAGCAACATCAGCATGAAGCCGCTGGATCAAACGGTATCGGTGGAGTTCGTGGAGCCGACCAACGGCATCTACACGGCAAAAATTGGCAGTGAATTTCTCACGATCCCTCAGACCTGCACCAAACCCGTGTCAACGAACTACACGCTCCAAGCCACCGCTGCCGATGGCTATTTCTTTGACGGCTGGTATATCAATAATGTGCTGGCGTCGAGAGAGCTTACGTATACCACCGCCTTCGCCGCCAACAGCCGCGTGGAGGCACGTTTTGTGGACGACCCCCTGCTCTACATCATTCAAATGAGTGATCCCACGCTGGCAAAGAGCAGCTATGTGGAGGTCGATTCTGACTATTACCACAATGAAAAGGGAAGCAATCATACAAACGTTGGCGACAAGAGCATGAACAACTCCTATGGCCCCAGCACCTCCTTCCCGGATTCCCGCTGGTCTACCAATGGCAGCGGCGGCATTACATCCTCTACGGATTACAAGGAGCATGGCGTCGCCACCGGCGATAACCAGAAATCCCCCGGCTTCAGTCAGGCAGGCGCCTCTCTGTACAGCGACATCATCCGCGTGAAGTGCAAGGAAAACTGCATCATCTCCTTTGACAGCAGCATGACCGCGAAATCGCAGTGGATCCAGAACTCCGGTTCATCTGACGACCAGTACGGCGTCTTTCTTTACTACTATGCCAGCCCCAAGGAAAAAGAAACTGCCAACACCATCAAGACCTATGGCACGCCGGTGATCAAAAATTCTTACAAGGGGAGCTGGACTAATCACACTGTCAAAGACAGCGCCAACGGGACGCAGGTGGTCGTAAATAAAGGGGAGTACCTTTATCTTTACGCCTATGCACGGACGCGAGAAGACTTGATTACCGCTAATTCTTACGCAACGAACGAGTACACATATACCGCCACGATTTCAAACTTTACCATCACGCCCAACAACGAAACATTCCAGTTTACCACCAGGAATACGGATAATACGGGCGCTGCCCTCGCGGGAGGCACCGTGACCGTCAACGGCGTGGGCAAAGACGTGTCCAAGGCGGCGTATACCGCCGATCTGGCGAAAGGTACCGTCCTGACGCTGAAGCCGGGCACCGCCCCCGCAGGCTATACCTTCATCGGCTGGCACAACGCCACCACGGGTGTCAATGACTACACCCACGATACCTATACGGTGACGATGACGGAGAACGATGAGGTCAACCCCATCTATGTCCCGGCAATGACCATCACAGCCGGCGGTGCTAATGGCTATGGCAGCGCCGCCTACCAATACAAAAGTCTGAGCGGCCAGATGGTAACGCCCAACGGTCAGTATGTGGCGCGAAACGCGGATTGCTCCAAGTTCTACACGGACTTGAACGCCGCTTTCTCCGATACGAATACCGTATTCCTTCTGGCGGGGGACAAGATCGAGGGCGATCTGACCATTCCTACTGGGAAGACGCTCGTGATCCCGGACCGCTTTGCCGCGAAGGGTCCCGACCCCCAGACCGGTCTTCCCGAGCAGTACGATACCGGGACAGGCATTACCAGCTACTGCAAGGTGAGCTATAGCGGAAATCTGACGGTGAAAGGCACGCTCGTGGTCAATGCCCGGCAAACCGGCGCTGCCGGCGGTGTCTGCGGCCGCGCCGCAGGCGGCATCGGCTATCTGAGCCTGTCCGACGGCTCGACCGTCACGGTCAAAAGCGGCGGCAGCCTCTTCGGCTACGGTCTGATCCGCGGCGGCTCCATCTCCGCGGAAAGCGATTCCACCGTGCGCGAGCTGATGGAGATCTCCGATATGCGCGCGGCGCTGGTCATGAAAGAGATCTACAGTGGAAAAACTGATTACAAAGTCTTCCCGTTCAGCAACTTCTCCATCAAGACCATCGAGAGCCGCACTACCTATCAGACAGGCGCGAAGCTGTACGCCCAGTACAGCGTCTCGATGGAGGGCAACAACAAGTCCACGGGAGCCGCCCCCCTCATTGCGAATTCTGGCGCGCTCTTTAATCTGACGAATGGCAGTATGACCAAGTACTTCGATCCCGCCACGTACAAGACTGTCTACCGCGTGGATGAGAACAGCACCATGGGTACGGGCTTCTTCCAATTGAACGTAAGTTTTGAAGCTGCCGGACAAACTATGGATATCACGATCGACACCAAGGAATACTGGATGCCTTTGAACGCCGGGTTCGACCTCCGGACGGCGGGCGACATGACCGTGAACGGCGATTTCAAGTTCCTGCCCGGCGCGTCCCTGAGTGTCGAGAAGGGCGGCACGTGCACTGTCGCAAACGGCGTGAACCTGCTCTTCTACCGCCTGAATGACTACGATACCCGCGGGATCGTCCAGGGTATGTATCAGAAGGGCTATTCGTCGAAGGCTTACCCCGTCAACGCCACAAAACTTCCGGATGGGCCGAAGCCTCCCACAGATCTTTCGAAAATCGGCAGCGCGCGGCTGAACGTGGACGGCGAGATGATCGTCAAGGGCGGTCTGTATGTGTCGAACGAGCTGGTCAGGGACTCCGAGCAGGGCTTCGACAGAAAGGAGCCTGTGGATGGCGGCGAAAAGACCCGCAAAGAGATCAATACAGCCTACTTTAAGCCCCCGTATCCGTACGCTAACGGCTACAATGTTCTGACCGGCACGGGCACCATCGATATGACCGCCGCCCAGACAAGTGAACCGAAGGTGTATGAGGCGATGACTTCGACAAACACCAATGCCCCCGCCTGGGCGCCGATCCCCATTTCTCCCATCAAGGGCCTGACGATGGACGCAACGAAGGACGACCCAAATAATTACGCGGCGCTCAACACGGCCACCACCTACTACGGCGTCTACCGCCCCGGCGGTTTCTACGTCTGGACGGATAAGATGCCGCAGATCGCGAAGATCATCAACGGCAGCAGCGAAACGACCTACAGAAGCCTCGCCGCCGCCGTGGCCGCCTACGACGGCACGAACGGTTATATCCAGATGATTGAGAACAGCACGGAGCCCGGCTTCACGCTGAATAAGGATGTGCGCCTCGACTTGAAAGGCAAAACCGTGACGCTCGTCGGCGGTCTGACGGTGGCGGAAGGCAAGACCCTTTCCGGCATGGACAGTTCTGCGGGCGCGGACTATATTACCGCCCCGGGCGGCAAGATCGTCGGCACGGTGACGGGCACAGTAGCCCCGACCTACCAGACGCCGACCGTGAAGGTGGAGAATGTCGATACCTACGATCGCTATGTTGCCATTTCGGGACTGGAAGCAGATGGTAAAACCGCGACTCTGTCCTTCCACCATTTCAACATCTCCGTCACCGGCTACCGCTTCGAGCTGGCGGCCCCGCAGTGCGCGCTGTTCTTCATCGGCACGTTTAGGGGCGACGATGCGGCAAAGGCGTACCTGTCGAAGCTGGGCTTCACCCTGAAGGGTAACAATGACATGTCGCTCGGCGAAGCCGATTATGTGTTTACTGCCGATACAGTCATTCCCCCTGAATCAGAACCCGGCGATAGCCCGGTCGTTCTCAGTGGTGACGCCTATCTCTTCGAGGTGTACCTGAATCGTTCCTTCAAGAAGGATGAGCCCAATGGCTATACCGAGAAGATCGGCGCAACCGCGCAGGCGACCTTCAAAAACGGCGGAACGCAGAATAGCGAAACGAAGCAGTGGAGCTTCGAGGACGCCTGGACGGAATCCGAAGGCCTCAAGGACCTCACTCCCGAGCAGAAGGCGATCCTCGACAAATTCCTGAAAGAGCTGGGCATCACCAAACAAGCGGAGTAAACTAAGCATGATGAATAACGTAAAAAAACCTTATACCGCTCCGACAGCCGAGCCGATCCTGCTTGCGCCGCTGGAAGCACTGGCTGCTCCAGGTTCAACGCAGGATGACAACATCGCCCTGAATAAGTGGGGCTACAAGGGCGTCGTTAAGAACGCCAGCGTCACAGGAAGCAATCGCACCTACTGGGGCGAGGATGGAAAGATCCGCAAAAAGTAATGCTTTACCGAATCGCCGATCTGATCGTTGAAATGTCCCCCAAGGGACGCACGGCTGCCCAGGCGGAAGTCTATCGGACTTCCGCCTGGGTCGGCGCGGCGGATATCACCATCCGGGTGGGCGGCGCGGAGGCGCTGTCGCTCTGTCCCGAGCTGGAAACGGAGGACCTTGCAGAGTACATCGCCACAGGCGACTGCTTTGCCGTGGGGCTTCTGTCCCACGAGGGGATGATGCTTCACGCCTCGGCGGTGGAATACGGCGGACAGGCCGTGTGCTTTTCCGCGCCGCCGGGCACGGGGAAATCCACCCACACGGAAAAATGGGTGCGCCTGTTCGGCGCGTCCATTCTGAATGACGACAAGCCCGCCCTGCGCCGCGAAAGCGGGGTATGGCAGGTCTTCGGCACGCCATGGTGCGGCAAGGAGGCGCTGCATCAGAACCGCAGCGCGCCCCTGCGCGCGATCTGCTTCCTCTTTCAGGGGGAGGAAAACGCTTTACAGCCGCTCACTCCGGCGGAGGCTTTACCTCTGCTGCTGAGTCAGACCCCCTTCCGTCTGCATCGGGAGGATATGGATCGGCTGCTTGCCGCGGCAGACCGTCTCCTGCGGGAGACGAACGTGTTCCAGCTGATTTGCCGGAATGACGACAGCGCCGCCTATTTTGTCCGGGAGAAACTGTTCCCGGATCAAGCCAAAGCCATCGATTGACAGGAGGCAGTACGCAAACGCCGTGCTGCCCGCTGCCAGTGGACGGAAGCGGCACAAAGAGTACCGACTGATATGCGGCTTTTTGTGCCGCCTTTAGACTATTCAGGCGGTCTCTCGCCAAAAGGGGCGGAAAGCCCCGCTCAAGATCTGTCCAAACGCAGACAGAAAGGGAAATACAACCATGAACGAATCCAACATCAACCGATCCAGCGACATTCTGGAGATCGACCTTTGGAAGCTGCTGCTGCTTTACCTCAGGCGGTGGCGGCTGATCCTGCTGTGCGCGCTTGCCGCCGCGGTGATCTCCCTGATCTACACCGCCAATTTCATTACGCCGCTGTATCGTGCCAACGTCACCATTTACGTCAACAATATAAAGGCGAATCAGCAGGTGGATTATATCAGCGCGGCCAACCTCGCGACCTCCCAGCAGCTCGTCAACACCTATGTCAATATCATCCGCAGCGATACCGTGCTGGAAAAGGTGGTCAAGAGCGCGAGGCTTGATTACTCTGCGGAGGAGATCCGCGGCATGATGACGACGGCGCAGGTGGATGAGACCGAGCTGTTCTCGGTATACATCTCCCACCCCGATCCGGAGATGGCGGCGAAGATCGCCAACGCGGTGGCGACCGTCGCCCCCGGCGAGATCGAGGAATTTGTCGAAGGCAGCTCCACCAAGATCATCGACCGTGCCAAGGTGCCCACGAGCAGCTATACCCCAAGCTATCGGAAAAATACCCTTTTGGGCTGCGCGGCAGGTCTGCTTCTCGCGGTCGTCTATGTCACGCTGCTGTATCTGATGGACGTTCGCATCAAGAACGAGGAAGACCTGACGCAGCTTTTCGATCTGCCCATGCTGGGGCAGATCCCCTCCTTTGCGGAGAATGAGCGGAAAAAGGCGGGTCTCAGCGCACAAAAAGCCGATGAGCACGGCGGAGAGAGGTAAGGCGACATGAAAAAGAAGCATTTTTCTCTTCTGCGGAGATCGCGGCGGCACGACGCGCCGGATACCGCGGCGATCATGGAAGTGGAGCGGAAAAACATCCTCTCGGAAAAGAGCGATTTTTTCATCCGCGAGTCCTACAAGACCCTGCGGACCAACGTGACTTTTTCCCTGGCGGACGAGACGGCGTGCAAGGTCCTGATCGTGACCTCCGCCATGCAATCCGAAGGAAAGAGCATCACCGCACTCAACCTTGCCATCTCCTATGCGGAGATGAAGCAGCGCGTCCTTCTGATCGACTGCGACCTGCGCCGTCCCAAGCTGGCGCGTCTGCTGTCCGCGAAGGAAAAGGTAGGACTGAGCAACCTGCTTATCCAGCCGGAGCTGCTTGGAAAGGCCATCCATGATTCCGGCATTGAGGATCTTGACGTCATTTTTGCCGGCGACGTGCCGCCCAACCCGTCGGAACTGCTCGGTTCCTCCCGCATGAAAGCGCTGCTTGACAGCTTGCAGGAGAACTATGATTACATCATTCTCGATACGTCTCCCGTCAATCTGGTGACGGATGCCTGCGTTCTGGTGCCTGAGAGCAGCGGCGTGCTGTTCGTGGTACGCGCGGGTCTTTCCGAGCGCGGGAGCGTCCTGCGCGCGGTGGAGCAGTTAGAGCGCTCCCATGCCAAGATCCTCGGCTTTGTTCTCAACGAAGTGACGAGGGAGAGCGGATACTACGGATATCGGAAATACGGCTATCGACGCCACCGCTACGGTTACGGCTACGGCTATGGGCACGGCTACGGTTACGGATACGGACAGGAGAAGCCGGACAGCGGGGAACGGAGCATCCCATGACCGATCTTCACACCCATATTCTGCCCCGCATGGACGACGGCGCGCCGGACACGGCAGCCAGTCTTGCAATGCTCCGCATGGAGGCAGCGCAGGGCGTTACGGGTGTAGCGCTCACCCCCCATTTTCATCGGGACAGGGAGAGCATAGAGCAGTTTCTCGCGCGTCGTCAAGCCGCTTGGGAGCATCTTTCCGCAGCGATGGAGAAAACCGCCGAACCTTTTCCTGACCTTGTGTTAGGTGCAGAGGTGGCATGGATGCCAAATATGAACCACTGGGACGATCTTGAGGCGCTGTGTCTCGGTTCGAGCCGTTATTTGCTGCTGGAACTGCCCTTCACCCTCTGGAACAATAGTATGATCGACCAGCTTTACTCGCTGGCGGCACAGAGCGGCGTTACGCCGGTGCTGGCGCATCTGGAGCGGTATCTGGGGCGGCAGAAGAAAGAGCACATACAGGAATTGTATCGCCTGAACATCCCCATCCAGCTCAGTGCCGGATGCCTGCTGCATCCCATGGCGCGGTGGAAACTCCTTCGGCTGCTGAGGGAGGGGCAATCCTTTTTCCTTGCATCCGACTGTCACGGCACACAGCGGCGCACACCAGATCTGGGCCCTGCCGCTGCCGTTGCCAAAAAGCGTCTGACGGGGGATGCGCTGGAAGCGCTGCTTTGCCGCAGCGACGCGATCTTCACCGCAGCGCGCGCAGAACAGGAGAGGGAATATGCGAAGAAATGAGAATTTCATCCTGCGCCGGGTCGCAGATATGTCGGTCATCGTCCCTTTGGGGGCGGCTGCCGAAGCGTTTCCGGGAATGATCTCCGTAAACGAGACCGGCGCATTTTTATGGGACCTTTTGGAACAGGAACAGACGCTTCAAAGCCTTGGAGACGCCTTATGCGCCGTGTATTCGGTCGAACGGGAGCAGGCGGAGGCGGACGCAGCCGCCTTTCTTGACAAGCTGAGACCCGTCGGCGCGGTGGACGGTCTGTAAGATGCAGGTCCGGCAGATCCCCATGGCGCAGCTGCGCGAACTGCTCGATGAGCAGCTCGCGCACGGAGAGGCGCTCCTCCCGGTGACGGGAAACAGTATGTGGCCGCTTCTTGCCGGTGGGCGGGACATGGTACGTCTCACGCGGCTCGATCGCCGCGTACAAAGGGGCGATATCGTCCTCTATCAGAGGGCGGACGGCAGTTATATCCTGCACCGCGTCATCCGCCTGAGCGCGTCTGGCGATTGCATCTGCTGCGGCGACGCGCAGTGGGAGCGGGAGCAGGTCGATGAGGCGCAGATCATTGCGTACGTCACCGCCTTTCGCCGCAAGGGACGCTGGCAGGAGACCGCCCTGTCCCGACCCTATCGGCTTTATGAACGCTTCTGGGTCCATACCTTTCCCGCCCGTCGCCCCTTGCTGAGGCTGCTGCGATTCCTTCAGCGGGCACGGAGGGGACTGATACGCGGGAGAAGATGAGATGAGTCAGTCGAAGAAAAAGGCGGCGGGCGCGTACAAAGCGCCGCTCACGCTGCTGTATGCAGGCATCGCCGCGCAGGCGTTCGGCATCGCGGCGCTTGCCCTGGTGAGCCGCCGGGTGCTGGATGAGGGCGGCAGTCCGTGGGGCTGGGTGCTGTTGTTTCTGGCGCTGGCTCTCCCGCTGCTCGACGGCGGGCTTGACCTGCTTTCCGGCAGGACGGTCGACCGCGCGGCGGTATCGCTGCGGCGCGACACGCTTGATACGCTTTTGAGCAAGGATGCGGAGGTATACAGCCGCTACCACAGCGGGCAGGTCTTCAGCCGCCTGACGCAGGACGCTTACACCGTCTGCGAATGGTGGATCGTCGGCCGCCCCCAGGTGGCGGGGCAGCTCATCCGACTGCTTTGCGCCGCATCCGCGCTGTTTTTCGTCAATATCCCCCTTGCCCTTGCGGTCGTAGGCGCGGGCGCGCTGGCGATCGCCGGCGGGCGGCTGCTGCGAAAGTATCTGACGCGGCGGCATCTGCGCGTGCGTCAGGCGGAGGAAGGTCTGACTGGCTGCACGCAGGAGATCCTGGAGCATACGGAGCTTCTGCGCAGCATGACGGCGGGGGAGGAGGCTGTCCGCCGCTTTGAAGGACGGCAGAAGGAGTGGCTGCACGAGCGCAAGCGCCTGCGCGTCTTCTCAACGGGGGTCGGAACCGGGTTTTCCGCCGTATTGCAGCTTGGATACGCCGTTCTTCTTGTCTGGGGCGGCATCGCCATTCGGGAAGGAAGGCTCTCCTTCGGCGACCTTGCGGCGCTCTTACAGCTCCTCGCGATGTTCCAAAGCCCGCTCACGGGCTTGTCGGGCGTTCAGTCCCGGCTGGCAGCCGTCCGCGCGGCGGAGGCGCGGCTGGATGAGCTGTATTCCCTGCCCGGGGAGGCACCGGGACAAGCGGCGGCGGAGGACGACGTCCTTCGCGCCATCGTATTTGAAAATGTCACCTTTTCCTATGAGGGCGAGGAACAGCCTGTTCTGCGGAATTTTTCCGCGCGGCTGCCGCTCGATCGCTGGACCTGCCTCACGGGAATATCCGGGAGCGGAAAAAGCACGCTTTTCCGCCTTATTCTGGGGCTTTATCACCCCCAGCAGGGCCGGGTATACCTTGAAACCGAGCGGGGGGAGCTCCCTTGCTCCGCTGCCGTGCGGGGACTGTTCGGCTATGTCCCACAGACGCCCTGGCTCTTTTCCGGCAGTATTCGCGAAAATCTGCTGCTGGCAAAGCCCGACGCGGATGACGCCGCCCTTTGGGAGGTGTTGGATCGGGCGCAATGCGGCTTTGTCCGCGACCTGCCCGACCGCCTTGAAACCGTCCTGAGCGAAGAGGGGGGCGGTCTTTCCGCGGGACAGCGTCAGCGCCTTGCCATCGCCCGCGCGATGCTTTCCGCCCCGCGCTTTTTGCTGCTTGACGAGATCACCTCGGCGCTGGACGAGGATACGGAGGCACGGCTGCTGACAGAGCTGACGGGCGCGTATCCGGCGGCGGTATTCGCCACCCATCACAGCGCCCTGCCGGGCAGGCTGCACAGCGAGACGCTGCATCTTGAGGGCATTGTCTGAAAAAGTAGAAACGTGATTCTTACAACTTATTATACAATGGAGGATGAAGATGAACATGAAACGGAACATTGCGAGAACGCTGGCACTGATGCTGGTGCTGTGCACGCTGCTGTCGCAGACCGCGCTGGCAGCCACGACCTATTATGTCGACGTGACCATCTCCGGTCCCGATGCCGACGGCGTGGAGCGGACGCTCAACGCCTCCTCCAGCCGCTACGGCACGATGGACACGCCCCTTGCAGCGGAACTGGCGTCCGTTGTCGACAGCGCATACCACGAAATGGAAACCGTTTTCGCTGGGACCGGTCTGCGAAATATCGTGGACACGGGCGCCGAGGCGTTCCGGCAGGGCGAGAGCGCGTGGAATGCGTACGTGGAGAAGTATTATGACAGCGTGGACAGCGCCTTCAAGGATACGCTCAAGAGCCTTTCCTCCACCTTCGCAAACCTCACGGTCGACCGCGTCAACCGCGTGACCTATCGGGACAACGGCCGTCTCTATACCGTGACCGTGACGCTCAAGGCCTACACCACCGGCTCGGACAGCGGCGTGAATCCGCCCGTCGTGCCCACGCCCGACGGTCACAAGGTCGTTGTGGAGCCTGTGCCGAACAACACGCTGCGCGCGGACAAGAATACCCTGCCCAAGGGTGGGACCGCCGTCATCCGGGACAGCGCCGCGTCGAACGGCTATGTCCTCTCCGATCTGGCGGTCAAGGATGTGAGCGGCAACGACATTCCCGTGAGCAAGCAGTCTGACGGCGTCTACACCTTCACCATGCCCGAAAGCAGCGTGTCCGTTCGCGCCGTGATGGTCGCCGACCCCGATATGACCGGCATCTCCAAGCAGCTGAACACCGATCAGGACATTGCCTATATGCAGGGCATGGCGGACGGCAAATTCTCTCCCGCAAGCTCCGTTACCCGCGGACAGGTGGCGCAGATCTTCTACCGCCTGCTGAAGGAGCAGAAGGTTTCCTCCAAATCCACCTTTACGGACGTCCCCGACACGCTCTGGTGCGCCGAGGCGGTGAATGCCCTTGCCTCTCTTGGCATCGTGGAGGGCGTCGGCAACGGCAAGTTTGCCCCGAATCAGCCCATCACCCGCGCCGAGTTTGTCACCATCTGCGCCCGCTTCACCCAGGTCTCCGCGAGCGGAGAGACCTTTACCGACGTGCCCGCCAGCCACTGGGCGTTTGACGCCATTTCTACGGCGGCGTCCTTCGGCTGGGTCAACGGCGTCGGCAACGGGCAGTTTGCCCCCAATCAGCACATCACCCGCGCGCAGGCAGCCGTTCTGCTGAACCGTCTGCTGGGCCGCTGCATGGCAGGTCAGTCTTACGAGAATGCCCGCCAGTACCCGGATGTCCCCCAGACCCATTGGGCGTGGAAGAACATCTGCGAGGCGTCTGACGGCGTCGCCCTCCGCTGAGCGGAGAATTCAAAAGAGTACGGTAAAAGGCAGTGGAGGGACTGCCTTTTACCGCAGATCCATGGGGGCATAGTATGAAAACGATTCAAAAAAGCGTCCCCGTCCAGACGGTGCTCTTCCTCCTGATGGACGCCATTTTCATCATTGTGGCGGGCGGTCTTGCGCTGCTGGTGCGCTTCGACTTCGACTTTGAGCAGGTGCCTTCCGGATATCTTGAGCCGTGGTTTCGTGCTCTGCCCGTTCAGTTCCTGGTCACGGCGGCGGTCTTCTGGCCGCGCCGGATGTACCGCTATCTCTGGCGCTACGTCAGCGCCCATGATGTCGCCGAGATGGTGATATCCGTCGTCCTGGCCTATTGCGCGTTCCATGTGCCGGCGGCGCTTTTCGGCTATCACCAGCCGAGGAGCGTGCTCTTCATGGAGCTTTTGTTCCAGCTGTTCCTGCTGGTGGGAGGGCGCTGCACCTTCCGCTTTCTGCGGATGTTCGCAAGCTCCGCCCGTCAGGCAAGGCAGGAGGAGGGCGAGCGCGTCATGCTCATCGGCGCGGGCGAGGCGGGGCGGATGCTCCTGCGGGAGATCTCCGTCACGCCGCAGTTGAAAAGCCGCGTGTGCTGCATCATCGACGACGACAAGAGCAAGCAGGGCAAGTACATCGGCAACGTGCCCATCGTCGGCGGACGGGAGACGATCCCCGAGATGGTCGAAAAGGAGCGAATCACGCAGATCATCCTTGCCATCCCCACAGCCCCTGCCAAAGAAAAGAAGGACATCCTGAACATCTGCCAGAAAACGGGCTGCCGTGTACGGAGCCTGCCGGGAATTTACCAGTTGGTGAACGGCGAGGTGAGCATGGCGGCGGTGAAGGATGTGCAGGTAGAAGATCTGCTCGGCAGAGAGCCGATCAAGCTGGACACGGCGATCCTGACGGATTTCTTGCAGGGTCAGACCGTTCTTGTGACCGGAGGCGGCGGCTCCATCGGCAGCGAGCTTTGCCGTCAGATCGCCAAATATCAGCCCAAGCAGCTCATCATTCTGGATATTTACGAAAACAACGCTTATGATATCCAGCAGGAGCTGCGGCGTGTATGGGGCGATCGGCTGAACCTGCGGGTGGAGATCGCCTCCGTGCGAGATAAGGAAAAAGTTTACAGCCTGTTTCAGATGTATCGCCCTGACATCGTGCTCCATGCGGCGGCCCACAAGCATGTCCCGCTGATGGAGGAATGCCCAGAGGAGGCCATCAAGAATAACATTTTCGGCACATATCATGTGGTGCGGGCGGCGGAGAAGTTCGGCGTCAAAAAGTTTGTCATGATCTCCACGGATAAGGCGGTGAATCCCACCAACTTCATGGGCGCGACCAAGCGATTCTGCGAGATGATCCTGCAAAGCAGGACGGACAGCCCCACAGAATTCTGCGCGGTGCGGTTTGGCAATGTGCTTGGCTCCAATGGCTCTGTTGTGCCCCTGTTCAAAAAGCAGATTCAGGAGGGCGGCCCCGTCACCATCACGGATAGGCGCATCATCCGCTACTTTATGACCATTCCCGAGGCTGCCCAGCTGGTGCTCGAGGCGGGCGCCATGGCAAAGCGGAGCGAGATCTTCGTTCTGGATATGGGCGAGCCGGTGAAGATTCTGGAGCTGGCGGAAAACCTCATCCGCCTGTCCGGGCTGGAGCTGGACAAGGATATCACCATTCAGGAGATCGGCCTGCGCCCCGGCGAAAAGCTCTATGAGGAGCTGCTGATGCGCAGTGAAACGCTCTCCAAAACAAGCAATGAGAAGATCTTCATCGAACAGCAGCAGGACATTTCAAAGGACGTCATCATGGATGACCTGCTGCGGCTGGATGAAGCCGTCACCCGCGACATCCCGCCGCAGGAGCTGATCGCCATGCTGCGCGAGATGGTCCCGACCTATGCCTCCCCGGAGGAGATCAACGGCCGGGCGGCCGCAGTCTCGTAAGCAGGCGGAAGGCTTGCAGGCGGGGAGGAAACACGCAAAAAAGTGGAGGAAACGGCTTGAAACGGCGTAAAACCATTCTCTGCACCATTCTTGTACTGCTGGCGGTATCGCTGGCAGGGCTTTTCTGGTGGCAGCGCGATAACTTAAAAGCGATCCATGCCGCGACGCAGCATACATCGGCCGAGCTGGAGGAAAAGCTGGAGGAAAACCGTCAGATGATCGAAGAGGCGGTGCGCTCGGCGAGCGAGGTCACGGTGCGCGAGGTCACGGAGGAGGAGCGTCAGGCGCTGCGCGACGGCTCGATGACGCAGGAGCAGCTTATGGAGCGCCTGACGGGCAGCGGGGGAGGGGAACCCTCCCAACCCGATGCGGAGAGCGCTGTCCCGGCAAGCCGCCCGGAAAGCGGCGGCAAAACGGACGCTGCACCTGAGACGCCGGACGCGGCGGCCGCGGGCGAGAAGAGCGAACAAAGCGCGGAAAGCAGCTATCAGAAGGAGCTGTCGGCGCTCATTGCCAAGGTCTACGTCCTGCGCGAGGAGTACACGCTGGCGCTCGATACGATGTATGCCGACGCCAAGGCGGAGTATCTGGCGCTGCCCGCGGAAAAGCGGACAACGACTCAGCTTGCGAAGATGGCAAAGGGCTATCTTTCCCGGGCGAACGCCCTGGAAAAGGAGTGCGACGGGAAGATGGACGAGGTCATCCGCGCCATGGAAACGCTCATCCGGGACAACAACGGCGATCTCACGCTTGTGGATACTGTGGTCTATACCTACGCCAACGAAAAGAGCCTCAAAAAGTCCTGGTATATGGCAAAGCTGGAGCAAAAGGGACTGCTCTGAGCGGCAAGCAGCCAGAAAACAAACGGAAGAGAGAGGAATTAAAGTCATGACGATATTGGTGACCGGCGGCACGGGCTTTATCGGAAGCCACACGGTGGTGGAGCTTCTGAATGCCGGCTATGACGTTGTCATTGCAGACAATCTGTGCAACTCCAAGGTCGAGGTGATCGACCGTATTCAGAAGATCACGAACAAGCGCCCCGCCTTCTACAAGTTAGACCTGCTGGACAGCGCTGCACTTGAAAAGGTTTTTGCAGAGAATCGTCTGGACGCCGTGATCCACTTTGCGGGCTTAAAATCCGTCGCGGAGTCCGTTGAAGACCCCGGAAGATATCTCGACACCAACCTGACGTCTACCTTCCATCTTCTCAACGCAATGGAAAAGCATCAGGTGTACAAGCTGGTGTTCTCCTCCTCCGCCACGGTGTACGGTACGCCCGAGACCATGCCGAACCGCGAGAGCGACATTGTCGGCAAGGTCTGCTGCCCGTATGGGTTCAGCAAGTACCTCAACGAGCTGCTCCTGCATGATTTCGCGCGGCAGCGCGACAACTTCCGCTTTGCCTCTCTGCGCTACTTCAACCCCGTCGGCGCGCATCCCTCCGGGCTCATCGGCGAGGACTGCGGGCAGAAGGCCCCCAATAACCTTGCCCCCTACATCACCCGCACCCTGCTTGGGCAGTTCCCGTATCTGAGCGTTTACGGCGATCAATACGATACCGTGGACGGCACGGGCGTTCGTGATTACATCCATGTGGTCGATCTGGCGAAGGGACACATCGCCGCGCTGAACTATCTTGAAAAAACGGACCGCAAGTATGACGTTTTCAATCTGGGAACGGGCAAGGGGACGAGCGTGCTTCAACTGGTGTCCGCGTTTGAAGAGGCGTCGGGAAGGGAAGTGCCCTACCGCATCGTCGGCCCGCGGCCGGGCGACGTGCCCTTGAGCTTTGCCGCCGTTGAAAAGGCAAAGAACATCCTCGGTTGGACGGCGGAATACGACTATAAGGATTGCGCCAGAGACTCCTGGAACTGGCAGGTGCAAAATCCAAACGGCTACACAGAGGAGGGCTAAGCGTTCCGCGCGGCGATCTTCCCCGCATCCGAGCAAAAAATCCCCCGTGAGCGGTTCATTTGATCGCTCACGGGGGTCGTTTTTATCATGTGCCTGTCCGATGGGGGAGGGCGCTTCATTTCTGCGGGGCGAACAGCAGGTCAAGGATCGGGGAAATGTTTCCGCCGTCCGCGCCGTCTTCGAGGATGCCGGCGGCGATT